>Ga0160433_100159_pt1 | contig 56901 bp, 49 predicted proteins | sample HID1972K_E0MG_FD_108235 | JGI IMG/M metagenome (GOLD analysis project Ga0160433, IMG submission 108235) | Enriched pill bug-associated microbial communities from UW Madison campus, WI, USA - HID1972K_E0 MG | ecosystem: Host-associated > Arthropoda: Insects > Digestive system > Unclassified ...
ACGCGGTAGATCCTTCTGCTTGGCCGGAGACCCTGGCTTCATATACCAAAACATCATGTCGTCACTACGTAAAAGCAGAGTTAATGATGGACCCGCGATGGTTACTTTCATTGCTCCGGGCCGAGAAGCCCTGTAACGCCCGTCGCGTTCGGCGGTTTCGAGACAGGGCGACATGAACGAGTTTGGCGGGCTGACTTTTGCTGATCGCAAGCCTGCGTGCCTCACGGGTCGCCATTATTTTCAAACGCATTCGGGGGGGGCGTTTCGGGCCCTCGCACTGTCTGTTGCCTTGCTTGGTCTGGCAGCCTGCAAGAGCCCCAGCGAGCGGGCGGTGGAACGCGCGCAGCAGGCGGAAATGCTTGCCCAGGCGGGGGATATGGAAGGCGCGCAACGCGCAATCTCGGAAGCCATTGCACTGCGCGAGGATGGCCCCGGATTTCAGCAATTGGCGGGCACGATCGCCTTGCAGAGCGGCAATCCGGTCGGCGCTTACCGGGCTTTCCAGCGCGTACTGGAATTCGATGCGACGAATCGGCTGGCGCTGGCCTATGTCGCGAATCTCGGCGTTCAGATCGGCCGGATCGGCGATGCGGATGACGCCGCGAACCGGCTGCTCACCATCGAGCCAGACGCGCTGCCGGCGTTGCAGGCAAAAGGGATGATCGCCCTCTCCAGGGACAATCTGGAGGAAGCGGAGCAGTTCGCGGACCGAATCCTCGCGCGCAATCCGGCGGACGAGGCCGGCGCTATCGTGAAGGCGCGCGCGCTGGCGCGGACGGGCAGGGCCGAGGAAGCGGTGGCGTTGATCGACAATGCGTTGCGTACGTCAGGCGATTCGATGGCGCTCCTCAGCAACAAGGTCAATCTTCACCGCTATCTGAGACAGCCCGAGCCGATGGCGGCCACGCTCGAGCGGTTGGTGGAACGAAGCAAGGGGAATTCCGCGATCAAGCTCGACCAGATCAATCTGCTCTACAAGCTCGGGCGAAACGACGAGGCGCGTCAGGTGAGCCTTGCCCTGCTGCGGGAGGGTGCGCGCGATCCCGCCGACTATCGGCTTTTGCAGCGTATCTGGTGGCAATATGATCCCGCGCCGCTTCCCGAAGGCGCCGCGCGCGATTCGTCGGCTTGGGCCGATCCCCTCGCGATCGTGCAGGTCGCCCGCTATCTGCTGGCGCGCGACGACGTCCGCGCGGCCAGTGCGCTCCTGACTTCGGCTCCGGCGAGCGCGGGGGATCTGGTGGCTTCTCTCAAGCTTCGGGTGCAGGCGGCATCGAACCGCGATGCGCAGCAAGTGTTCGAGCAGGTCGAGGCCCTGCTGGAACGGGACGCGCAGGATGTCGACGCGCTGATGCTCAAGGCCCGCTTCGCGCAACGGCGGGGTGACATGCGCGCCGCGCGGGAGGCCGCGCAACTGGCCCAGGTGAATGATCCGCGCAATTCGGAGGCCTATATCCTGCTTGCCGATCTTTACCGGGCAGAGGGCGAGGATTGGCGCGCGCGGCAACTGTTCGAGGAAGGTTTCAACAAGCTGCCGCAGAATTTCCATCTGGTCAGGGTCTATACGCAATATCTTCATGACTTGGGCGATAGGGAGCGGGCATTGTCCGTCGCGCGCAGCTTTGCCCGGGGCCTGCCTTCATCGGAACAGGCCTGGACGTTGTTCCTCGCGCAGTGCCGGGCAGCACGCGATGAGGCTTGCGCGCGGACCGCCCAGAGTGGATTGGATAATGCCAGGACGACCTATCTTGTCGACGATCCTCCGGGGACACCCGTCGACCGTGGCCTCTTCGGGCGAATTTGACATGTCATCAAGGCAGTTCGGGTGAGATGATCGGCAGCCAGCGCCCAAATCGAAACAAATATGTGCGATTCACTTCGAACGTCCTGCGTTCGGGAGGCATCATCAACGATGCCGTGTGCTTCCTTATCGCCTATCTGGCCGCCGTCCTGATCTATACCGGATGGCTCGAATATTTTTACGACGCCCGGCTCCACTCGACGGTCGTCGTCATCATGGCGATCAACTTCTTCCTCATCCGCATCTCGCGCGACGCCTATTCGGCTTTCCGGGGGCAGGGGGACGATCTGGGCAGCAGCACGTTCCTTGATTTCCTCGTCGCGCTCATCCTCACCGGTTTCATCGTCATCCAGTTCGGCGAGGGCGGGGACCTGTCGCTGCGGTTCGCATTCATCTTCTCCGCCGCCTGCCTTGCCCTGCTGGTCTTCTCCCGCCTGCTGTTCCGGCGGCTGGTGCGGATCAGCATGCGTCACGGCATCATAGGCCAGCGTGTCGCGATCTATGGCGCGGATCGGGAAGTGACGAGCCGGCTTCTGGAACTGCTCGATATCGAACGGCTGCCGCACATCAATGTCATCGGCTTCGCGGACGACCGGCGCTCCCGCGTCGAAACGGGCATGATCGGCCGCTTCCCCTATCTGGGTGGGTTCGACGAGATGCTCGGCCTGGCGCGGGGAGGGATGCTGGATCAGGTGATCGTGGCGCTGCCGCTCGTCCGGCAGGAGCGGCTCAACCAGATCATCGAGGAACTGAGCGCGGGCGCGATCGACATCTGCATCATGCCGCGGGAATTCCTGGTCCTGCGCGATCGCTACAAGGTGAACTATATCGGATCGCTGCCGGTGCTCAGCGTCTGGCAGCAGCCGATGCGCGATCTCGACGGAATCCTCAAGGAGATCCAGGACCGGATGCTGGCTTTGATCGGCCTGATCGTCCTGTCTCCTCTGCTCCTGCTCACGGCGCTCGCCATCAGGCTGGAGAGCAAGGGGCCGGTGCTCTTCCGGCAGAAGCGCCTCGGCTTCAACAATCTGGAAATCGAGGTGCTTAAGTTCCGCTCCATGTATGTGGACATGCAGGATGAAAGCGGCGGCGAGCGCACGCGCAAGGGCGATCGCCGGATCACCCGTGTCGGCCGGATCATCCGCCGGACCAGCATCGACGAATTGCCGCAGATCTGGAACGTCCTGCGCGGCGAGATGTCGCTGGTGGGGCCCCGACCGCACGCGCTGGCGATGCGTGTGGGCGACGCTTATTATCATGATGCCGTGCGCGGCTATGCCGCCCGGCACCGCGTCAAACCCGGGATCACGGGTCTCGCGCAGGTGCGCGGACTGCGCGGCGAGATCGACACCATCGAGCGCGCCAAGCAGCGGGTGGAATATGATATCTATTATATCGAGAACTGGTCGCCGCTGCTCGACCTGCGGATCATACTCGAAACGGTCGTGCGCGTGATCTGGGATCGCAATGCCTATTGATGCAGCGAGGCGGGGCGCCGTGGCTTTGACGTTCTGTGGTGTTGACCCGAGCGGGCGCACGTGGGCAAGACTCTCGCCCGATTGGCGGATCGGCGCGGCAGGAAGGACGAAGCCTTGCAGAATTTGATCGCCCAGGGCGCGCTCATCGTCTGGCCACTGGTCGCGCTCGTCCTCTTCATGTCAATGTCGGCGGGGCGCGCGACCGTGTGGACGCTGCTGGCCGGCTATCTGCTCCTGCCCGAGCGTGTGGCGTTCGACTTCCCGGGCGTGCCCGCTCTGGACAAGTCGACTATCCCCAATCTGACCGCGCTCGTGCTGGGTTTCGCCACGGCACGGCCGGGGGAGTTCCGCTGGCCGAGAAGCAAGACGCTCAACCTGCTCATGGCCGCCTTCGTGCTGACCGCCTTCGCGAGCGCCTTCACCAACGGCGCGCCCGTCGTGATCGGCAGCACCACTTTGCCCGGCCTGGGTTTCAGGGAAGGTCTGGCAAACGCGGTGGGCCATGTGCTCATGATTACGCCTTTCCTGCTGGGCGCGGCCCTGCTGGGGAACGAGAAAGGCCATCGCCATATTCTTATGGCCCTGGTCATCGGCGCCTTGGCCTATGCAGCCCCCATGCTGCTGGAGATCAGGCTCAGCCCCTTCTTCCAGGTCTGGGTCTACGGCATCACGGACGTCGAATTTTTCCTTCAGCAGATTCGCTTCGGCGGCTTCCGCTCCATGATGTTTCTGGGCCACGGCCTGCTCGTGTCCGCCTTCTGCGCCATGGCGCTGCTCGCCGCCATCGGGCTGGCCCGGATGCGGGTGAAGCTTTTCGGCGTGCCCATGAGCCTTGTCGCAGCTTTTCTGGCGGCGCTGCTCCTTCTGAACAAGTCGGTAGGCGCGGTGGTGCTCGTGGTCCTGCTGGCGCCCATGCTGCTGTTCCTGCGCCCCCGGTTCTATATCGTCCTTATGGCGGGCCTCGCGATGGTCGTCGTGGCTTACCCTGCTGTCCGGGGTATGAGCCTCATGCCGTTCCAGGAGGTGGTCCAGGCGATTGAAACGATCAGTCCCCAAAGAGCCCATTCGCTGGATACGCGCCTGCGGAACGAAGAGATGCTGCTTGCGCGTGCCTCGGAGAAGCCGCTGTTCGGCTGGGGGTCTCACGGGCGCAACCGCGTGATCGTGGTCACGAGTTGGGGTGCGACCATGGATATCTCGATCACGGACGGCACCTGGATCATCGTCATCGGCACGGTCGGCTGGGTGGGCTATGTGCTCTATTTCGGACTGCTCTCCTACCCCTTCTGGCACGCGTTGAGACTGCGAAAGGCAGTCTTGCCGATGGCCAGCCTCACGCTCCTGGCCGTCCATATGTTCAATGTGCTGGACCTCATTCCCAATTCCTCGGTGCGGCCGTTGACCTGGCTGATCGCGGGCGCGCTGGCGAACATGGCTTTTGCGCGGCTGCGCGCGCCGGGCCGAAGCGCGGTGGCACGACGGCCCGGTTCCGCGGTCCCCCGGTCCTTGCCGGCGGTGCCGCGGGTCGAATCGATCCGTTCCTAGAACCGCTCACGGCGGCAAACCTGGTCGGCGCATGACTGACCGCAGGAATGCTTCGATCCATAGCTTTGGAGTTGGGCCCGCTGGTCTCTCCCGCCAAGCGCCATGTCCATGGGGCTCGGAGGGCATATCGCCACTCGGTCGAGAGAGGCGTTTTCATGGAATTTCGGCCAGCCCGGCCTGATTGGGCAAGCCGGAGAGAAAGGCTTGTCTGCCAAATGGTTCGTTGTGAATTAACCATGCTCGGCAATCGTTATTTTCTCGCTCATCCTTATTCGGGTCTCATGAGCAACAACGCCTCATCGAGGGCGATGGCGGGAGCCGATACGGACATGACCTGGGCGCGTAAGAGAAAACTGAAGATGCTGGGCGCGGCGGCATTGAGTTCCACCGCAATGATTGGCACAACCGCAGTGGCGGCCAGCGCAATGGGGGCTCTCCTGCTGTTTACGACGGCCCTGGCCGTGAAAGGTGGTGCTCTGGTGAGATGGCTCGACGCCCTTTCCGTGGTGACGCTTGCGGCAATGCCATCCGCTTCAGCGAAGCTGAGCCTGCTGCCCGGCAAGAAGACCACGACGATTTCCCAGCCGGAGAAAGCCAAGCCAGCGGAAACGGCGCCCGCCGTGCCGGGCGTGGCACCCACCGAGCTGGGCATCAATCTCACGGCCCCGACCTATTATGTCGGCAATCGCGCCTTTCTGAATCTCGTTGCCGGAGACGGCTGGCGGCTGGTCAACACCCGTGGCGGGTGGGAAGATATGCCGCCGGATCGACTGGACGCCAACAAGCGGCTCATCGACCTCCGGTCGGGCGAGCAGGCTGTTCGCGTGCTTGCGCTGCCGACGCGGAGCCATCATGGCGAGAGCGTCGACATCATCTGCCGCTGGCAGGGCACCGGCACGGTGCGCGCCCATGGCGAGCGCCTGAGGAATGTGAAGATATCGGGCAAGTCGCTCACCTTCACGGCTGTGCCCACCGGGGACGCCAACATTCGCCTGCAGATCGCCAACATCAATCCGTCCGACCCGGTACGCGGCGCCGATTGCCGGGAAACCGACGCCAATCCCGATGCGGTGTTCGATCCGGCCTATCTCGCCGATCTGAGCCGCTACAGCGTCCTGCGCTTCATGAAATGGTCCTATGGCGGGGTCGAGGGCAATATGCCCGTGACCTGGGCCAGCCGCACCAAGCCGCAGGACGATATCGTCAAGGGCAAGGACGGAATCGCGCTGGAATATATGATCCAGCTCGCCAACGAGCTGAAGGCGGACCCCTGGTTCACGATTCCCTGGAATGCGGATGACGAATATGTCCGCAAATATGCGGAAACGGTTCGATCGAAGCTGGACCCCTCGCTCAAGGCCTATGTGGAACTCTCCAACGAGGTCTGGAATTATGTCTATCCGGTGACCCAGCAGGCGCTGAAGGAAGGCAAGGCGGCCGGCTTCTCGTCCAATGATCATCAGGCGATGCTGTACCGTTATGCCGAGAAGACCGGCCAGGTGATGGATGTCTGGAGTTCGGTGTTCGCAGGGCAGATGCATCGGACCGTGCGCGTGGTGGCGGTTCAGAACGGTGCCTGGAACGCTCGGGTGATCCTGAACTTCAAGGAGACGGGCAAGAAGGTGGATGCGGTGGCGTCGGCGCCTTATTTCAATGCCAATCTGAATGCCACCGCTCTGGCTACGCCGGCCGGTGTGGATGCGGCGTTCCGCGCGCTGGGCAATACCGTCACGGAGCGGCTTGCGGAGGCGAAGGGCGTGAAGGAGGAGGCGGACAAGCTCGGCCTGCGCTACATCACTTATGAAGCCGGCCAGCACGTGCTGGGGCAAACGCCTCTGGAGCAGATGGTGGCATTCCAGAAGGACCCCCGCATGGCCGCTCTCTACACGTCTTATCTGACCAAGTGGCGGGAGCAGATCGGCGATCTCATGGTACTGTTCGCCGATTATGGCGGATCCAGCCAATATGGCAGCTGGGGCCAGAGGGATTATGTCGGGCAGCCGCTCAGCGAGGCTCCCAAGGAGAATGCCGTCGAACTGTTCCGCCGGTCCTATGTAACTCGCTGAACATTTTAAGCCGTGACGAAAGACGCGGGCATGCCGGACGGTGTGCTCGCGTCTTCGTTTGTGCAGAGGCGCCCTCTCGAAGAGGGCAACCCATTCCCGGAGCGTGCTCAGCGCGCCGTTTCGACCAGCACGCGTCCCTCGCGGCGGGGATCGTATCCGCCGTCCACCTTGCCGTCGCGCATGATGACGGCATGAACGCCGCTGTCCTCGCCCTGGCCGGGACGCAATTCGATGCCGCGCGCCTTGAGCCCGGCGATCACATCGGACGAAAACTTGCCCACTTCGCCGGAGAAGGCCGCGCCGCGCGCCACCAGATTGGGCAAGGCGAGAGCTTCCTGCATCGGCAGGTTCCAGTCCACGGCGGCGATCAGCGACTTGCCGACATAAGCAAGGATCGCATTGCCGCCCGCCGACCCCAGCGCACCGGCGAATTGCCTCTCGCCGTCCAGCATGATGAGCGGGATCATGGAGGAGCGCGGGCGCTTCCCGGGTGCGACGGCATTGGCGGCCAGCCGTCCCTCCGCATCGCGTGGCACGAAGGCGAAATCGGTAAGCTGATTGTTGAGGAAGAAGCCGTCGACCATCCGACCGGTGCCGAAGATTGATTCGACGGTCGTGGTGATCGAGACGACATTCCCCCGCGCATCGCCGACGATGAAATGCGATGTGCCGCCGGGCTCCATCGTGCTGTCCGCCGCGGCCACCTGAGCGCCGGGGGGCGTGCCGGCTTCCGGGGCCGGACCGGCCGTGGCGCCGATCAGCTTTGCGCGGCTTGCGATATAGGCCGGATCCAGCAGCCCCGCGATCGGGACTGGGGTGAAGGCGGCGTCTCCCACATAGCGATCCCTGTCGGCATACATGAGGCGGCTCGCTTCCGCGAACAGGAACCAGGCCTGCGGATCATCGGGACCGCGCTTGTCGATATCGGTCTGTTCGAGCAGCCCCAGCAACTGGAGGAACCCGACCCCGCTGGAAGGAGGCGGCGGCACGCAGACAAGATAGATGCGGTAGGGATTGCACAGGGCCTCGCGCTTGATCGGGCGATACGCCGCCAGATCCGCCTGCGTCATGCTGCTTGCCAGCGGCCCTGCCTGCACCCGTGCGACAATCCGCCCGGCCGTCTCGCCGGTGTAGAGCGCACTGGGGCCCTGAGCAGCCAGCCGCTGGAGGAAATCGGCATAGGCCGGATTGTCGAGCCGATCGCCGGCTTTCTTGAGGCCGCCGCCCGGCGCCGAGAAATAGGCGCTGGCATCGGCCGTCTCCAATTGGGGGAAGCTGCCTTGCAGGAACCGGGCGAGGCGCGGCGTGATGAGAAAGCCTTCGCGCGCCGTCCGCTCGGCATCGCCGAACAGGCTGTTCCAGGGCAGGGCGCCATGATCGCCATGGGCCATGGCCAGCATCCCGACTGCGCCGGGCACGCCCGTGGCCCGGCCGCTCACCACGGCCTGACGGTAGGGCAGGGGCTTGCCGCCGGCATCGAGGAACATGTCCTCTGTGGCGCCACCAGGCGCTGTTTCCCGCCCGTCATAGACGACCACTTTTCCCGCGGCCGCATCGAAATAGGTCATGAAGGCGCCGCCGCCCATGCCAGAGCTTTGCGGCTCAACCAGCGAAAGCATGGCCTGCACCGCGACCGCGGCATCGACTGCCGCACCGCCCCGACGCAGCACCGCCATGCCGGCCTCGGCCGCCAGCGGATTGGCCGCGATCACGAAATTCTGCGCCGTGGGAGCGGAAGCGGACACCTCCCGGAGCGGCGCACTGCCGCTCGTCGCGCAGCCGCCCAGCGCCAGAACGAGCAGAAAGCCGACGATGGGACGGAGGATCATCATGCGGTGAATTCCCGGATTGGTGCCTGATTGATTGCGCTGCATTGCAGCAGGCGCACAGTGGAGCGCGGAGCACGCCAAGGCAAGGGGCGCGGCCACTGCCCGCGCTGAGAGACTGCGGCGGGGTGGTCCTGACCGCATCCTGCGCTATATGGGGCAAGCAGGGTGCCGGTGCAGGGCCCCACCGGTCCTGGGAGAGCATCGCTTGCGTGTCTTCGAACATTTTCCGAGCCTCACGGCCATGTTCTTCACCCGCGCCGCCGAGCTGGGCGAGAAGCCGTTCCTCTGGTCCAGGCAGGCCGATGGCTGGCAATCGATCAGTTGGGGCGAGACGGCGCGACGTGTCGCTTCGCTCGCGCAGGCGCTGAAGGCGCTGGGCATCGTGCCGGGGGACCGGGTGATGCTGGTCAGCGAGAATCGGCCGGAATTCTGCATCGCCGATCTGGCGATCATGTCCGCCGGGGCCGTCACCGTGCCGACCTACACGACCAATACGGCCCGCGATCATGAGCATATCATTGCTAACAGCGGCGCAAGCGCCGTCATCTTCTCCACCGCGAAGATCGCCAAGACCCTGCTTCCCGCCGTTATGCGCTCCCGCATCGAGTTCGCCATCGGCATGGAACCGCTCAAGTCCATGCAAAGCTCGGCCGTCGAGATTCACGACTGGGATGCGCTGATCGCCGCCCATCCCGGCGACCCGGCCGCTTGCGCCGCCGCGCTGACCGCCACGCGCGAGGATACCGCCTGCCTCATCTACACCAGCGGCACCGGCGGCGCGCCGCGCGGCGTCATCCAGCATCACGGGTCGATCCTGTGCAATGTGGAAGGCTGCGTGGACATCATTGCCAATGACTTCGGCTGGGGTGAAGAAGTCTTCCTCTCCTTCCTGCCGATCAGCCATGCTTATGAGCATTCGGGCGGTCAGTTCCTGCCCATCGGGCTGGGCGGACAGATCTATTATGCCGAAAGCCTGGAAAAGCTGGCGGCCAACATCGCGGAAGCACGCCCGACCATCATGGTGGTGGTGCCGCGCCTGTTCGAACTGCTGCGCGCCCGCGTTTCCAAATCGGTGGAGAAGCAGGGCAAGCTGCCGTCGCTTCTGCTTGAACAAGCCTTGCGGCTGGGTGGCAAACGCGCCGAACGGGGCGGCAAGCTACCGATCTGGGACAAGCCGCTCGAGGCGGTGCTGAACCGGACGATCGCCGCCAAGGTGCGGGGGCGGTTCGGCGGGCGGATGAAGGCGCTGGTCTCCGGCGGCGCGCCGCTCAATCCGGAAGTAGGCACCTTCTTCCAGTCGCTCGGTTTCACCCTGCTCCAGGGCTATGGCCAGACGGAGGCGGGGCCGGTGGTCAGCTGCAATCGGCCCTCGGTCGGCCTGCGGATGGACACGGTCGGCCCGCCGCTCAAGAATGTGGACGTGCGCATCGCGGAGGATGGCGAGATCCTCGTGCGCGGCGAGCTGGTGATGAAGGGCTATTGGAACAACCCGGCCGAGACAGCCCGCACCATTCGGGATGGCTGGCTGCACACCGGGGACATCGGTGAATTGGATGAGCGCGGCCGCCTCAAGATCACTGATCGCAAGAAGGATCTTATCGTCAACGACAAGGGCGACAATGTCGCTCCCGCCAAGCTGGAAGGCATGCTGACGCTTCAGCCCGAAATCGGACAGGTGATGGTGCATGGCGATCGGCGGCCCCATATCGTCGCGCTCATCGTGCCCGATCCGGAATGGATGAAGGAGTGGGCGGCCGCGCAGGGCAAGCCAGCGGAACTCGAATCATTACAGGATGATCCTGCGTTCCAGGCCGCCATGAGAGCGGCGGTCGACCGGGTGAATTGCGACCTCTCGGTGATCGAGAAAGTGCGCCGTTTCGCGCTGGCGGACGAACCGTTCACGATCGACAACGAAATGCTGACGCCCAAGCAATCGATCCGCCGGCACGTGATCCGCGCGCGCTATCAGGACCGTCTCGACGCGCTCTATCGCGGCTGAGAGCGGCGCTGCCCCTCTGTCGGCCTATTGGCCGGCAGCGCGGTAGGGCACGAAGTCGCCGAGGGCGCAGCTTCCGGTCGTGGCGCCGGTGGGGATATTGACGACCCGCGCGATATCGCCCCGGCAATATTGACTGGCGATGGTCCGGTTCATCACCAGCGTGTCGCCGCGCGTGATGCCCTGGCACGAGCCATCCAGCCTGTTGAGGTAAACAAGATCCTTGTTCGCCTCATAGACCAGCAGATTGTCGCCCAGCGCGCGCAGCCGGCTGCTGTCGAAGGACGCGACGCATCTTGTGGGTTCGCCGGCAGTCTTGCCTTCGAGCAGGCGCTCCATTTCGCGGGTTTCGCGCTCGCTCAGCCTAGATCCAGGCGCGGCATCGTTCGCCGCGCAAGCTGCCAGGGGGAGCACGGCCAGGGAGAGAATGAACTTGTTCATGGGTGATGCCACTCCTCTCGTCCCCTGTTCATTGCGCGAGACTATCAGCTTTCGCTTCGTCCTGCATCATCACTGACGGATACGAGCGGCTGGAGCCTTGGTTGCAGGGATGATGCCGATTCAAGCGCGCAGGCGCTTATCCGCGATCCTTGGCCGCCCGTCGCCGCGCCAGTTCGTCCACGCTGCCCGCGCGCAGGAAGGGATTGGTGGCGCGTTCGAGCGCGATGGTCGTGGGCACGGTCGCCTCGCCGCGCGCGCGCATCGCTTCCACCTGCGCGAGCCGCGCGGTTATGGCCTTGTTCTCCGGCTCCGTTGCCTGCGCGAACCGGCCATTGGAGAGGGTGTATTCATGCGCGCAATAGACGCGCGTCTCATCCGGCAGCGCATCGAAGCGGCGCATGTTCGCATACATCTGCTCGGCCGTGCCCTCGAAGAGCCGCCCGCAGCCCATGGCGAACATGGTGTCGCCCACGAAGATGACGTCATCCTGCGCGAAATGATAAGCGATATGGCCCGCCGTATGCGCCGGAACGGAGAGCACGCGCGCCTCATGCGCGCCAAGGCGCACGATGTCGCCCTCGCTTACCGCCCGGTCGACATCGGGGATCTTCTGCAATTCGGCGGCCGGCGCGGTGACTTGCGCGCCCGTTGCCGCCACGATGGCCGCATTGCCGCCGATATGATCGCCATGCCAGTGCGTGTTCCAGATCTGGCCGATCGTCCAGCCGCGCGTCTGCGCCGCTTCCAGCACGGGCGGGGCGACGGAGGGATCGACGACCAGCGTCTCCCCACTCACATTGTCATGCACGAGCCAGACGTAATTGTCGGCCAGCACGGGCACGCGGACGATCTCAAGTTGCGATGGCATCATATCCCTCGGCGTTGAATTCGATCAGACAGAAGCCATGGCCGAACGGATCGGCAAACATGGCAATGCGACCATAAGGCGCGTTGCTGGTCTCGCCTTCCTGCACCGCCCCGGCGGCGAGGGCGCGGGAGACCGCGGCGTCCATATCCTCCACCACGAAATCGGGATGGATGGGCGACCAGTGACGCTCATAGCGCCGGACGTCGCCGCCTGCGGGGCCGATGACCGTGCCCGCCTCCTTCAGCAGCAGATAGATCGGTGCACCGGCCCCCAGAAGTTCGACGCAATCTTCGTCAAGCCGCCGGCCCGCGTGCAGGTCGAGCGCGGCAGTATAGAAGGCTTCTCCCGCCGCCAGATCCGGCACGTCGATATTGATCAGCAGGCCCGGCACCGCGCCCTCCTACCAGACGCCGGTGTTGGGCATGGAAGCCCAGGGTTCGGCCGGATCAAGCTGCCCGTCCTGCAACAGCTCGACGGAGATGCCGTCCGGTGTGCGGACGAAAGCCATATGCCCGTCGCGCGGCGGGCGGTTGATGGTGACGCCCCCGTCCATCAGCCGCTGGCAGGTGGCGTAGATATCCTCCACGCGATAGGCGAGGTGGCCGAAATTGCGCCCGCCGTCATAGCTCTCGGCCGCGCTGCCGTCTTCGGGCGGCCAGTTGTAGGTGAGTTCCACCTGCGCGTCCTCGTCGCCCGGCGCGGCCATGAAGACCAGCGTGAAGCGGCCCTTCTCATTGTCGAAACGTCGCACTTCCTTGAGGCCGAGCAGTTCGAAGAACCGCAGGGTGGCGTCGATGTCGGTCACGCGGATCATGGTGTGGAGATATTTCATCGTTGCATTCTCTCGCTTCGCCGCCCGCAAGCGACGGTTCATCCGGGGTGTGCCAAGGTGGTGGTGCTGAGATAGGCTTGGGACGTTGCAGGGAAAAGAGAGGATTTCGATCGATGGCCTGGATGCAGGATTTGAACAAGGTCGCTCTGGCGGGTGCGGTGGTGCTCGCGGGCGGCCTGGTGGTCGGCGGTTATCTGCTGGGTGACGGCCTGCGCCGCGCCCATGCAGCCGAGCGGTCCGTGACGGTGCGCGGCCTTGCCGAGCGCAACGTGACGGCGGACCTCGCCACCTGGACGATCGCTTATTCCGCCACCGGAACGGACCTCCCGAGCGTGCGCGCCGAGGTCGAATCGAACACTCAGGCGGTGCGGGACTATTTCAAGGCGCTCGGCTTTCCGGATGATGCGCTGAGCGCCACCGGCGCGGGCGTGAACCAGTATCGCAATGCCGGCGTCAACAACATCACCATCACTCAGCGGATGCTGCTGCGGACCACCGATATCGAGCGCGCGCAACGGGCCGTGGCCAACCAGTTTGATCTCGTTCGGCGCGGCGTCACGCTGCAGGAGGGCTCGTCCATGAATTACAGCTTCACCAAGCTCAACGACATCAAGCCCGAGATGGTGGCCGCCGCTACCAAGGATGCGCGCAGTGCCGCCGAGCAGTTCGCCGAGGACAGCGGCACGGGCGTGGGCGGCATCAAGAGCGCAACGCAGGGTTACTTCTCCATCGAGGCGCGCGACGGCGAAGCCGCCGGGGGCTATGGCGCGGCCGACACGCCCTTCAAGAAGGTGCGCGTGGTGACGACGGTGGATTTCTATCTGGATTGAGGGCGCCGCGACGGTTTGACGGCGCGGTTTCGCAAACGACATAGGGAGAATGGCGATCGTGAAGATGAGACTTTTGGCCGCGGCCCTGGCTGGCTCTTCTCTATTTCTTGCCGGCGCCGCTTCTGCGCAGCAGAAACCGGTTCAGTCCGCGGCGGCAAAGGAGCGTCCTCTGACACTGGCCGAGCGTCAGGCCGCATGGTCCCGCAACAAGGCTGAGTATCGGCGCCGTGTCGTTCAGGAGGGGCAGCCCGCTGCGGATCGCTGGCTGGATCAGCAGGCGCGTGGCACGAAGACCGAAAGCCGGGCCAAGCCGCGAACGCGCGCGAGTATGAAGGATTGCAAGAAGGTTCGCTGGGTCAATCGGGCAACGCCGGGCTTCGGCGGAGGGCCCATGACGATGAGCCGCGTCGCGGTTTGCGCGGACTGAGGAGCGTCATTCCGATCCGGGCCGCAGAGCCGGCCATCCGCTCACCGTCCGGGTTCATCCTCCCGCTGCGGATCGCCCGCCGCATCATCCGGAGCCAGTTGCCCTAGGTAATCCTTTGCCTGCCTCGCGATCTCGCTGTCTGGCGGAGCGAGATCCTGTGCGCGGCTGAAGGCGGCTCGGGCGCCCGCGTCATTGTCTCCCGCCAGAGCGAGGATGATGCCCTGCTCCAGCGCTATGGAGGCATCGTTGCGCGCACGCTTGGCCGCTTCCTCGATGTGGAGGCGGGCCAGCGGAAGATCGTCCATGCGGCGGGCCAGCGTGGCCGAGAGCAGCCATGCCAGCGGATCGGCTGCGGCGAGCACCACCGCCTCATCCAGATCGGCGCGCGCGCCCTTGAGGTCGTCAGTGGCAACACGGGCGCGGGCCCGATCAAGGTGGATTTCACCGGTCGTGAGCGTGCGCGGCAAGGGTTGCGCGAGCGCGGCGTCCAGCGCGCGCACCGCGCGGGGCCCGTCGCCATCGATCAGCGCGGCATTGCCGGCCTGCGACCAGAGGCGTGCTTGCGTCGGCGCATCGATGCCCTCGGTCTGCGCGCCTTTCTCGAAGACGGACGCCGCCTCGGCCCAGCGCTCATCCTGTCCGAGCGCATAGCCGTGGCATAATGCCGCGTGTGCCCCGCCGCCCGTGCTTGCCCATGCCTGCGCGTCGGCGATGCCATCGGCGGGCGCGGCATTGGCGCGCTCCAGGCAGGCGGCCAGCCGCGCCGCGATCTCCGGAGGCAGCGCGGTGGCAAGCCCGTCCCGATCGCTCCCCGCCTCGGGTGCCTGCGTCTGCGTCTGCCCCTGTGCTTCCGCGCGGCGCTGCTCGTCACGCCGGCGCAGCAGCGCTTCGATCTCGGGATCGTGCTGCGGCACGGCCGATGTGCCGAGCTGGGCGAGAGAAAGGGCAATGGCGATCAGCATGTGCGGGATCAGGACTCCATGAGGCGCGCGACGGTTTCGATCAGCAGGGCGACATCCTGCGCGCGCGAGAGGCGATGGTCGCCATCCTTGACGAGGATCGTCTGCACGTCCGCTGAACGGACGCGCTCGGCAATGCGCAGCGCGGTCTGCCAGGGCACGTCCGGGTCGACCTGCCCCTGAAGCAGCCGCACGGGGCAATCGATGGCGATCTCAGCCTCCAGCAGCCGCAGCGTCTCGCCCGATTTCCAGAATTCCAGCGTAGTGACATAGGGCTGGTCGCCATAAGGCGTGGGCTCCACGAGCTTGCCCTCGCGGCGCATGGTCGCCTTCTGCTCCTCATCGAAGCCCCAATGGGTGAAGTCCGGTGCGGCGGCGATGCCGACGAGCCCGGTCACGCGATCGCCCAGCTCCCGCGCCAGCAGCAGCGCCAGCCAGCCACCCATCGATGAGCCGACGAGGATGAGCGGCCCATCCGGCGCCTGCGCCTCGATCACGCAGCGCGCATCGTCGCGCCAGCTTGCCAGTGTGCCGTCCTCGAAGGCGCCTTCGCTTTCGCCGCAGCCCGCATAATCCAGCCGCAGCATCGCATGGCCTCGCTGCGCCGCCCAGTCATCGAGCGCCACGGCTTTTCCGCCCAGCATGTCGGACATGTAGCCGGGCAGGAACAATATGGTCGGCCCGGCGCCCCGCCGATGACGGCAGGCAAGGCGCAGCCCGTCCGTGCGGGTGACGAAGGTGGGCAGGTCGGTGGCGTTTTCGTTCATGGGGCTGTTCTAGCGCATCGATGCGCCGATTGGCACTAGCCGTCGCTCAGAACGGGAAGCGCGAGGCCGGCGCCACGTCCTTGTCCTCCTTGCAGGCATTGACGATGGCGCGCCATTCCGCCGGCGTCAGCGCGCTCTGATAGCGATGCCCTTTGCGCGCTGAATCCTCAAAGGCCTTGCGCCGCTCGGCCGAGACGGGGTGAGAGGCCATGATGGTGGCCGCGCGCTCCATCTTCTCGCCGTCCGATCCTCCGCCAAGCCGCTCAAAGAACGCGGCGGTTGGCAGGGGCGAGATATCGGCCTCGCGCAGCGCTGCGATGGAATAGGTATCCGCCGCCCGCTCGGCATCGCGGCCATAGCTGAGCGTCAGCAGGCTGTTGGCGGCATTGCCCAGATCACCGCCGAATCCGCCGAGCACGATGCTGAGGCCGAACTGGCGGACCAGCGCGGTCATGGTGTCGCGGTTGCGGACATGGCCGATTTCATGCGTCAGAACGCCGGCAAGCTCGTCAGCGGACCTCGCTTCCTGAACAAGCTGGTCGAAGAGGAGGATATGTCCCCCCGGCAGGGCGACCGCATTCACCATCTTCACATTGGCGATGCCGATGCGGCGGATCGGCACATCCTTGCCCAGCGACATGCGCAGCTTCTCGATGGCCGCGCGGCTGGCCGGCGTCTCGCACAGACGGCCGCCGAAATCGCCGATCATGGCATCACCCAGCCGCTGCTCCCAGGCGAGCGGGATATGCGGCGCGATCCATGTCGGCGCGCGCAGCACGGCATAGACGACCCCGGCCGCGATCACCGCGAAGAGAGCGAGCGCGCGCCACAGGCCGATGCGGTCGATCCAGCGACCGTAGCGCGCCGGCAGGGGCAGATGGATGGCGAAGTCTTGCGGCGGCGCGCCGGTAAAGCCCAGCCGCCAACCGTGCCGGCCCCGCAGGCCGTAAATCGAGCGGCCGCCTGTGCCATCCACCGGCAGCAGGTCGCCCCAGCGATGCGGGCCGCTTGTCCCGCCGTCCCAGCGCAGGGTGAAGGTCTCGGCCGTCCAGTCGATGCGCGGATGACGGCGCATGGCGCTGGTCCCGTCATAATGCCAGATGGTTTCGTCCGGGCTGGTGTGCGTCATGAGCGGGTCATAGCGGTCAGATGGCGCCGATGTCGAACGCGTCGGCAAGCCCTTCGCCTTGTCCCGGCGCATCGGTGGCCGACTGGGTGAGGTCCGAGAGGCTGATCTCGCCGCTGGCGTCCAGATGCGTCACGAAGAATTTCCAGTGCCGGTAGGAGAGGAAGATGATCCCGATGCCGAGCGTGAGCAGCACGAGGGCGATGTCGCCCAGGATGAGCTTCAGCCAGTCCTTCGCGCGCGCGGTGAAATGGAAGTCGAGCGTCGAGAGCGACATGCTGCCGATCGCGATGCGGAAGAACTTGGAATAATAAGCCAGCGCCACCAGCCCGATGAGCGCATAGAAGATCAGGACCATGATGATGGTCATGACGATCGTGCTGAACGGGGGCGGCGTATCGGGATCGATGCCGGCTTTCATGAGCGCCTCGCCGCCCGCGAAGATCATCGCCACCAGCGCCGCGAACAGGATGAAGGGTAGCAGGTAGAAGAGCAGGAAGCGCTTGAAGAGCGGCCCCGGCATGACGCGCGCGCGGAAGCTGTGGGGGCCGAAGCTCATCGCATTCCAGCGGTCGTTCCACAGCGAGGTCATGGACCAGGGGATGAGCAGGCCGAGCGGGATCCAGGCCACGATGTTGCGCCAGACATAGGACCAGCCATAGCCCCAGCCCTTGTCGTTGCTGCCGCCCCTTATGCCGTGCCACCAGGTGCGGCTGAGGCGATAGCGCAGCATCCGCATCCGCGCGACGCCGGCAAGATAGAAGATGGCGGCGAAGGCGACGAGGCCCAACACCCCGGCCAGAGGCGCCTGGCCGCGCAGGATCATCGCCTGCACGCCGAACTGGAGGAAGAGAAACGGAATGCCGAACAGCACCAGCACGATGAGGAAGCCGATCAGCAGTTCGAGGCCCGTGCCCGTCCACTCCAGCGGCTCATCGATGAAGCGCGTGCGGCTCCAGAGATAGCGCCGCGTGCGCGTGGTCGCCCAGAAGCGGTAGATGCCCAGCGTCACGATGGTGAGCAGCAGGTTGGTGAACGCGATTGGCGCGAACTCGCGCCACGTGCCCTCGAAGCCGAATGCGCGTGAAGTCTGGTCGCTCATCGGCGAATATTTCCCCTGCCCCGTATGGTGACGGAACAGACACGCGGGGATGGGCGCTGTCAAGCCGATGAGACGCGTCGGGCGCGTCCGCCATGCAGCAATGCCAGAACGGAGAGAAGGCGGACATACTCATCCGAAACCCCTCATTCCCGCGAACGCAGGAATCCAGTCAGCCGAGCGGTAAGGCCGGACCGATCTGCCTGGGATCTGGGCGTCGCTGCTGGATTCCTGCGTTCGCGGGAATGACGATGAGGGGCATGGAACGTTCCTCGGCGGATCGTCATGAGTCTCCGCTCGTCGCGCTCACCTAAAGCGCCAGCGACACCGTCAGGCGCACGTCCCGTCCGGCCAGCGGCGCATAGTCCTTGAGCAGGCTGGCATGGCGCCGCGCCTCCACATCGAAGATGTTGTTGGCGGAGAGCAGCAGGGAGAGGCGGTCGCCGGCCATGGCGGGTTTCCAACTGAGCGAGGCATTGACGAAGGTATAGGCCGGCGTCGGCGTTTCGAGCGCGCTCACGCGGTCCTGCTTCAGCGCATGTTCCACTTCGCCGCGGATGGACCATTGTGGCGATTCCAGCGTCACGCCGCCCAGCAGGCGCAGCGGCGGGATACGCGGCACGGGTGCGCCGCTTTCCAGCGTGGCGCGGGTGACGTCGGCCAGCCCGTCGAGCCGCAACTCCGTCTGGCCGAAGCGCGCGGCGGTCCAGTCCGCCTGCAATTCCGCGCCATAATATTCGGCGCCCGTCTGGAGATAGGCAAAGCAGGGGAATTCCAGTTCATCCGCGCCGCTCGCCGTAAGGCAGGCCTCGTCCGGCACGATGTCGTCATAGATGAAGCGGTCGAAATGATTGTAGAAGCCCGACAAGGTGAGGTGGAAATCCCGCCCGCGCCCGTGCAGCGTGCCTTCCACGCCCCAGCCGCGCTCCGTGCGGAAATCGGGATTGCCCAGCTCGAAGGCTTGCGTGCCGGCATGATTGCCGCGCGCGAACAGCTCATCGGCGGTGGGAGCGCGCTCCACGCGGGAGAGATTTACGCCGACGCGCCAGTCTGCCGCGATCGCATAGCTGGCGCCCAGCGAGGCCGAGAGCGTATCGAAGCTGCGACGGTAATCCGGCGAGCCGAGGTCGCTGTCGGCGAGCGCGTCCAGGCGGGCATGTTCATGGCGCGCGCCCGCTTCCAGCCGCAATGGGTCCATGTCGAGCGATTGCAGCGTGAAGAGGCCATAAGTGCTGCTGTCGATCGTGGGCAGGAATTTCTCATGACCCTCGATGCGGCTGCTGCGCAGGAGGACTTGCCCGCCTACCGCGCCTTCCCAGCCGCCCCGCCGGCTTTGTACCAGCTCCAGTCGGGATTCGAGGCCCTGGGTATAGAAGCGGGTGTGCACCTCGCCGTCGAGATCGACTTCGGCATGGTCATAGTCCGCGAAGCCGGCGCGCAGGCGGACATGGTCGAGTAGTCCGCCGCCCACATTCACTTGCGCGCGCAGATCCGCGCGGGTCTGGTTCATGACGATCCGCACTTCTTCCGCGCCATGTGCGTGATCGTGATCTTCGTGGTCATGATCGTGATCGTGATCGTGATCGTGCTCATGCGCGTCTTCATGCGTGACGTAGCGGATCGGCAGGCCATAGGTTGAGCGCGAGCGCCCCACGGAGAAGCCGAGCGATCCTCCGCTGTCGATATAGTTGAGCCCGCCCGTGTAGCTCCATCCATCCATGGCGGAGTTGGGCAAACGGCCCCGCAAGCCGGCCAGCGCGCGAATGTCCGCTTCGTCGCTTTCCAGCGCTTCTGCGCGCGGTTCAGCGCCGAGGATATGGCCGCCCGTCCGCAAATTGCCGGCTTCCATCCAGCTGCCGTCGGCGTGGAAGACGAACCCGCCGCCCAGCGCGATGTCCGCCTTGCCGGCGAGCGTGCGCTCTCGTGCCGCGCTGCCATAGGTTCCGGTTCCCGCGATATCGTAACCGCCTTCCGGCAATTGCGTCGGTATCCGGCTGTCGATGACGTTGACCACGCCACCCACGGCCGAGGAGCCGTAGAGCAGGGCGGCCGGACCGTGCAGCACCTCGATACGGTCCGCCAGCAGCGGATTGATCGCGACGGCATGGTCCACGGAATTGGCGGAGGCATCGAAGCTGCCGATGCCGTCTGTCAGCAGGCGGATGCGGTCGCCGGAGAAGCCGCGCAGGATCGGCCGCGATGCGCCGGGGCCGAAGGATGTAGCGGAGACGCCCGGCTGGCGCGCCAGCGTCTCGCCCAGGCTCGGGCGCATGTCGCGGGCGAGCTGCTCGCCGGTGAGGACTGAGGTGCCGCCCAGAATATCGATATGCGCACGCGGGATGATCGCGGTGACGACGATGTTTTCGGGCCTGTCGTCATGACCGTGCGCGGCGCCGGTATCGGGCGGCGGCTCGCGCTGGGCCAGGGCTGGAGCGGGGAGGAAGGCGGCGGTGGAGAGCAGGGCAGGAAGCATGGCGGCGCGCAGGAGGCGCGAAGGCAATAAAGCGGAATACATATGTTATAACATATCTGTTCAACTATGCTGCGCAAGCGAAATGTCATATCCGCTTGCAGGCGCTCGGGGCGGTAAATTCGGCTCAGATGTCGGGTGGAAGCCAGGAAAAAGGCCGATTTCTGCCGAAATCAGGGCGGCTCAAAGTGCGTCTCTGTTGTTGGGTCCAGACATCTCGATACACGCCTCCGTGCGCGAAGCGATACGCCCGCCGGGTCATCATCCAATCCGCAGGATCGGGCGGGAGCCTTCGGTCCCGCCTTAGCGGGCGTGACTGTTGCCGCCGGCCGGCCCCGAATTCGCCGCCATCTGGGGAGCGCCTTCGTCCCGCTCCGGCTTGGGCAAGCCCGCCGGCAGACGCTTGAGATCGGCCAGCCGCGCCTTGAAGGTCCGGAGCGACGTGCCGGAAAGCTGCGCCACTTCCGTGAACTTCACAGTGGCGGGATTGACCGTCCGCCCATTGCGATAAAGTTCGTAATGCAGGTGGGGGCCGGTGGAGAGACCGGTCGAGCCGACATAGCCGATGACTTGTCCCCGCTTCACCCGCTGGCCGGCGGAGACGGCGATCTTGCTCATATGCGCATATCCCGATCCGAGCCCGCCATCATGCTGGAGGCGCACGAACCTGCCATGGCCGCCATTCCAGCCCGCGAAGCTCACGCGTCCATCGGTAACGGCATAGATCGGCGTGCCCGAGCGAGCCGCGAAATCAAGCCCGGCATGCAATCTCTTGTAGCCCAGAATGGGGTGGCGCCGCATACCGTAGCCGGAGCTTTGCCGGCCGGAAACCGGGCGTGCGAGCGTGCCGCGCCGTTCGCCCACGCCCGAGGCCTCGAACCATTGAGCGCGGCCATCCTGCGTCCAGCGCAGCAAGTCGATGTTCTTGCCCTGCTTGCGATCGAGCCCGGCGTAAAGCAGTTCGCCGCTTTCCGCCTCGCCAGTCGCGGCGCGGCGATGCGCCACGATGATGTCGAACTGATCGTCCGCACGGATGCCGCGACCCACATTCACTTGCGTGGAGAGCACCTTGAGATAGGCCTGAATGGTTGCCGGGTCGGCGCCGGCGGCACGCGCGGAGCGATAGAGACTGTCGCCCACACGACCGCGAATACGCAGTGGTGTGTTATCCACCGCGATGGGAATGCGCCGCAGCTTCAGTGCGCCCTCTTCGCGGGTGACTTCCAGCGCCAACTCCAGCCGTGCGCGCACCGCCAGCGTCTCGAGCGGGCGGGCGACATTGCGATTTGCCCGGCGGCCCAAGACTATCCGCACGCGCGTTCCCGGCGCGATTGAGGCGGGGTCGGCAGCCTGCCGGATCAGCGCGAGGGCCGCGCTCGCATCCTTGTCGCTCACGCCCGCACGCGAGAGCGTGTGCGCGAAGCTGTCGCCCGTGCCCAGCGCGGCGTCGAGTTCGATCTGCGGACGCTCCGGTGTCTCGGTGAGCGGAGCGACCATGTCCGTCGGCCCCATGCGCTGGCCGGTATCCGCGCCCAGCGCCGAGGCGCTGATCATCTGTGAACGATATTGGTCGAGCTGATGGCTGCCGAGCGGTGCGGGGGCCGCTCCAGGCACGGCCAGCACACCGGGCGAAAGTGCCACTGCTGTGCCGCATAGGGACATGCAGGTGAGCAGGCCGCGCCACCAGGTGCGACTGCCGATATTCTGCCCCAGATCGGGAGCGAGGTCGACAGTGTGCGCCCAGTCCTGCAGCCGCTCGCGCCAGTCGCCGGAGCGCAGCGGCGCCAGCGCCTTGGCCGGGCTGTTGAGCCACAAGGTTCCGGTGCCGGCTCCCTGGCTCGGGCTAAGCTCGATCTTTTGAAACACCCGCTGTTGCGTCCCCGAAGGCCAGTGCGATGCGCCTTGCGCGGCTGGTGCCGCTTTCCGCAGCATTGTTTGTAAAGCCAAGGGGTTAAAGTCAAACAAAGAGCATGAGGGTGGACCAGCGCTGCGGTGAGATGTGCGCAAGGATCGGCCGGCTGCCGGAACCTGGGAAAATTGCACCCTTCCATGATAGAGTCTTGCCCTGTGCCGCGGGGCTCTCCATGTCTTGTCCGATCATGGCGCGCTTCGCTCCTGCTGCCCTTCAGGCCGTCCTCGGGCCCACGAATACCGGCAAGACCCATCTGGCGATCGAGCGGATGTGCGGCCATTCGAGCGGGCTGATGGGCTTTCCCCTGCGCCTGCTCGCGCGTGAGGTGTATGAGCGTGTCGTCCGCATCAAGGGCGCGGATCAGGTCGCGCTCCTGACTGGCGAGGAGAGGATCGCGCCGCCGGGCGCGCGCTATGTGCTCGCCACGGCCGAGGCGATGCCAACGCGCGGCGGCTTCGGGGCCTTTGCGGATTTCGCGTTCGTGGCGCTCGATGAGGTCCAGCTCGCCGTCGAGCCCGAACGCGGCCATATCTTCACCGACAGGATGTTGCACGCGCGCGGCCGGGAGGAGACGATGCTGCTCGGCTCGGCCAGCATGAGCCGGCTGGTCCGGGCATTGATGCCGGACGCGGAGATCGTCTCGCGCCCGCGCTTCTCCACCTTGAGCTATGCCGGGCCGCAGAAGCTTTCGCGCTTGCCCCGCCGTTCGGTTATCGTCGCATTCTCCGTGGAGGAAGTGTATCGCGTGGCGGAATTGCTGCGGCGTCATCGTGGCGGCGCGGCCATCGTCATGGGCGCGCTGAGCCCCGCCACGCGCAATGCCCAGGTTGCGATGTTCGAGGCCGGCGAGGTGGATTATCTGGTGGCGACCGACGCGATCGGCATGGGGCTGAACCTCAATGTCGATCATGTGGCCTTCGCCTCGCTACGCAAGTTCGACGGTCGCCGTACCCGGCGCCTGACGGTGGCCGAGATGGCACAGATCGCTGGCCGGGCCGGCCGCCACCAACGCGACGGCACATTCGGCGACATCGGCGCCTCGGATGGCGCACCCGCCTTCTCCGCCGAGGAAGTCGAGCGGATCGAGGATCATCGCTTTGAGCCGATCGACCAGGTTTACTGGCGTGAGGCGGATCTGCCGATGGACGATGTGGGCACGCTCATCGCGGCTTTGACGGAGCGCCCCTCGCGTCCGGGCCTGCGCGCTGCGCCCGAGGCGATCGATCTGGCGGTGCTGCAATATCTGGCGGACATGCCGGACGTCGCGGAGCGGGCGCGAGGTCGCGCGCAGGTCGCGCGTCTCTGGGCCGCCTGCTCGGTGCCGGACTTCCAGAAGCTCGGCCTGGAGCATCACGCCCGCACGATCCACCGCCTGTGGACATGGCTCGGCCAGGGCAATGGCCATATTCCGCAGGACTGGTTCGCGGGGCAGCTTGCACGGCTGGACAATGTGCAGGGCGATATCGATGCGCTGGCGGGGCGGATCGGCGCGGTGCGGATCTGGGCCTATGTAGCGCAGCGGGACGACTGGCTGGCCGAGCCCGCCGAGATGGCCGAGCGCGCTCGCGCGCTGGAGGGGCGCCTGTCCGACGCGATGCACGCCGCCCTGCGGCAGCGCTTCGTCGATCGCCGCACGTCCGCGCTGCTTCGACGCCCGGGTGACGCCAAGGCATTTTTGGCAGTGGACGTGGACGGCGTGGGCAATGTATCAGTCGAGGGCCACAGGATCGGGACGATGCGCGGTTTCCGCTTCGCCGTCGATCCCACGGCACGAGCAAACGAGAAGCGGCTATTTCTGGCCGCTGCCGAACGGAGACTGGGTGCGCATTTGAACGAGATGGCTCAGGCATTGCTGGCGGTGGACGACAAGGCGTTCACTCTTGCCAGCCCTCCCGGCGGTGACGCGCAGATCATCTGGAACGGGCACCCGGTCGCAACGCTCAAGGCGGGGCAGCGGCTGCTCGCGCCCGACATGACGCTCGATGCGGGGCTTTCCAGTCTCGCGCCCGAAATCCAGCAGGGCGTGCGCGAGCGCCTTGGCGTGTGGGTGCGCAGCCAGTTCGACCGGCATATTCCCGCGCTGCTCAAGATGGAGGCCGGCGCGACCGATGCGGCGTTGCCGGCGCCTGTGCGCGCCGTGCTGGCCCAGCTGGCCGACGCGGGCGGCATCATGGCCCGCAACAATCTGGACGAAGCGCTTGCGCAGGTCGCGAAGGACGATCGTGCGCATCTCCGCAAGGCCGGCGTCGTCATCGGCGTGATGGACCTCTACCATCCCGGCCTCATGAAGCCGGCGGCGGCACAATGGCGCATGGCGCTGCTATCGCTCAAGCGGGACAAGCCTCTGGTCGCGCTCCCGGCCGCCGGCATCGTGCTGATGCCGGCCAGTGAGGAATTGGATGAGATTGGCGCGCGCATCGCCGGTTTCCGCAAGCTGGGCGAAGCGTGGCTGCGCATCGACATGACCGAGCGCCTGGCACGCGGCGCGCATGAGGCGATCGCGGCCGGCAAGCCTTATGGGCCGGAGGATCCCACCATCGTCTCGATCGGGCTGGATGAAGCGAGCTTCCTCGATCTCATGCGGCAGGCCGGTTTCCGACCCGTGCCCGATGCTGCCGAGGGTGCGCCTAATTGGCAATTCCGTGGCCGTCCCAAGCCCAGACCGCGTCCGCAAGGCGGACGCGAGCAGAATGGCAGGCCTCGTCGCCAAGAGGGACGGGATGGCGGGGAGCCCCGCAAGGGCGGCGCGAAGCCGGACCGCCCACGGCCCGAACGCCGGGGCAAGGCGCCGGATCGCGACAATCGGCAGGCGCGGGAGGGCGGCGGGCGTCCGCAACGCCAGATCGTCGCCACCGGCAAGGCGCTGGCGGGGCTTGGCGCTTTGTTGGGTAAGGAGGAATAGCCTCTGGGCGGACAGCGGGAAGGAACGTTCAGCGGCCACGGCCCGAGCCTGCGGCTGGACAAGTTCCTGTGGTTCGTCCGTCTTTCGCCAAGCCGTTCCAGCGCGCAAGCCCTGGCGGAGCGCGGTATCATCCGCCTCAACGGTCGCCGGATCGAGCGCGCTCATGCCCCGGTGCGGATCGGCGATCTCATCACCCTGCCGCAGGGTAATGTGATCCGCGTAATCCGGGTGGAGCGCCTGCCTGAGCGGCGCGGCCCGGCGCCAGAGGCGGAACTCTGCTACAGCACGATCACGCCCGGCACCGATTCCGCGATGGCGTGAGCATCATGCAAAGCTGATCTAGGCCGGGGCAAAGTCCTTGCCTGTTGACGCTGTAGCGGCGCGCGCATATCGCGAGCGCGAATTTAAGCTAGGAAAGCCTGCCATGACCTACGTCGTGACCGACGCGTGCATCCGTTGCAAATATATGGACTGCGTGGAAGTCTGCCCCGTGGATTGCTTCTATGAAGGCGAGAATATGCTCGTCATCAATCCCAACGAGTGCATCGACTGCGGCGTGTGCGAGCCTGAATGTCCCGCCGAGGCAATCCTACCGGACACCGAGAGTGGGTTGGAGCAGTGGCTGGAGCTCAACGCCACCTATTCCGCCGAATGGCCGAACATAGCGACCAAGGGTGAGCCGCCAGCCGATGCCGATGAGCTTAAGGGCGAGGAAGGCAAGTTCGAGAAGTATTTTTCGGCGGAGCCAGGTCAGGGCGGCTAATCGGCGGGGGACGTTAACCGCCTATGTTCACGGGCGGTTCAGCGGGTGCAGTGCATAAGAAGCGCTCCGCGTCATATGCGGGCACCTGGTCCTGCAGACTTTTTTGCCGGGTCGCGGAAGCAGTCGATCGGCGCGAATGCTAAAGTTGCATTTTGCCGTGGCACGCCATCTATGGTGTGCCGCATCGCCAAAGAACGCAAAATATCAGATTGCCTATCATGCAGGCTGGTCTTTTTGTTACGAATCTGTTAAGTGGCGGAGAAGGCGGCAACCTCTCACCGCCCAGGAGTAATTGCATGGCCTGTGGCTGGCACTTGAACGGTTTGTTTCAGGCAGTGCCGCGCAACTCAGCCGAAAATCCAAACAGATAGAAAGAAAGGTTCGCAAGAATGGCTGCAAAAGCGCTGTCTTTTGATGTCGGCGACTATGTTGTCTATCCGAAACATGGCGTCGGCCGGGTGATCGAGCTGCAGAGCCAGAAAATCGCCGGTATCGACCTGGAACTTTATGTTCTGCGTTTCGAGAAAGAGCGCATGACTCTCCGTGTTCCGACCAACAAGGCCGAAAGCGTCGGCATGCGTAAACTGTCCTCGGACAAGACGCTTGGCGAGGCACTCGAAACGCTCAAGGGCAAGCCCAAGGTGAAGCGCACCATGTGGTCGCGCCGTGCCCAGGAATATGAAGCGAAGATCAATTCCGGCGACCTCGTGTCGATCGCGGAAGTGACGCGCGACCTGTTTCGGGCCGACGACCAGCCCGAGCAGAGCTACTCGGAGCGGCAGATCTTCGAAGCGGCCTCCAGCCGCCTTGCGCGCGAACTCGCTGCCATGGAAGAAGTGGACGAAGCGACTGCGCTCAAGAAGATCCTGGAGATCCTCAACGAGGCTGCACCCAAATACGCCAAGGAGCGCGTCGAGTAATCGGTGATCCGAAGTGGATTACAGGAAAGGGCGGCGCCACATGGTTGGCGCCGCCCTTTCCTTTTGGATGTATGCGGGTGGCAACAGCGGGCGCTCGCGGATTTATCCGCAACAGAGACAGTGCTCCTTCCTACTCCTTTTCGCCGTTCATATGCCCATGGTAAGATAGCGGCGACTATAGGCGCGATGGCGATCGAACGAAGGGACGAGATGATGCGGGTTAGGCGGCATTGGTTCACCTTGCTCATACCCTGTCTGTCGCTCTTGGGAGCGCCGGTTTCAGCGGCGACGCGCACTTATATCGTCACCGATTATGATAGCCTGCGTGTCGAAGGGCCGCTGGACGTTACCGTCGAGACCGGGCGCGGCGCGTCTGCGCGTGGTGAGGGGAATCGCGAAGCTTTGGATGCGGTGGAACTCAGGGTTTCGGCGCGGGTGCTGACCGTCCGTTTCCGTTCGTCGGCATTGGGCACGCCAGCACGTGCTGAAGCGGGCGCTGTGCGCCTGATGCTGACCGCGCCGGCACTGCGCCGTGTGCAGCTTTCCGGTATGGGAGCAGTTCGCGCCGATGGCCTGGACAAGGGACGGGTCGAGGTGGGCCTCATCGGCAGCGGTCGGATGGAGATCGCAGGCATCGACAGCGATACGCTCATCGTCTCGCAGACCGGCGGAGGATCGCTCATGCTGGCCGGTCGGGCCGGGGATGTACGCCTCCGCGCATCCGGCAGCGGATCACTGGATGCCGCCGCCCTGAGCGCTGCCGATCTCGATCTTGCGGTGGATGGCGCCGCGACTGTGGAGGCGAAGGCCGAGCGCACGGCGAAAGTCGTGCTGTCCGGCTCCGGCCGCGCCACGGTCGATGGCCGCCCGGCCTGCATCGTGCGTCAGGCCGGGAGCGGCACAGTACGCTGCGGCACTGGATCGTAGCTCTTGCATCGCTGAAGTACCGCAGCGTCTGTTTTCTACACCCGGTCTGCCTGCACAACAGCATCCACAGCGCGCAGGGCGGAGATGATCCGCGCCACGTGGCTTGCATCCTCCACTTCCAGATCGATGAGATCGGTGTGGAAGGGGCCTTCGCGGTTGACGAGCTGGAGATTGAGGATGTTCGCACGATTGACGCCGAAGATGTTGGCGACGGTCGCCAGCGCGCCCGGCTGGTTCTTGACGATCACGGAAAGGCGCGCGGTGCCGCCCTTGGCTTCGCTGTCCCAGCTCAGATCCACCCAGTCCGCGTCCTGCCCCATTTCCAGCGCGAGGCAATCGATGGTGTGGACTTCGATCGGCTCCCCCGGTCGGCGCAGACCTACGATCCGGTCGCCGGGCACGGGATGGCAGCATTCGGAAAGGGTGAAGGCGATGCCCGGCGTCAGGCCCAGGATGGAGACTGCTTGCGCCTGCTTCTTGCGCCGCCGCGTACTGCCCGAAGTGTCCTCCACGCTGCCGGGCACCAATGCGTTCAGCACCTCGTCGTCCGAGATGCGATTGGTCGCGATGGCGATCATCAGCGCCGCCCTGTCCTCCAGCTTGAGCCGTTTGATCGCCGCCTTCTCCGCCTTTTCGCCAATTTCCACGGGTAGGCGGGAGACGATCTCCTCATAGAGCTTCTCGCCCAGCGCAATGGTCTCCGTGCGCTGCTTCTGGCGGATGAAACGGCGGATGGCGGCGCGGGCCTTGCCTGTAACGGCGAAGGAGAGCCAGCCCGGCCGCGGTTCCTGCGCGTCCGATTTCAGGATCTCGACCTGATCGCCATTTTCCAGTTGCGTGCGCAGCGGCATGACGCGGCCATTGATCTTGGCGCCCACCGTCTGGTTGCCGAGCGTGGTATGCACGGCATAAGCGAAGTCCACGGGCGTCGATCCCTTGGGAAGCTGCTGCAATTCTCCCTTGGGGGTGAAGGCGAAGATGCGGTCCTGATACATCGCCATGCGAGTATGTTCGAGCAGCTCGTCGGCATCCTGGCTCTGTTCGAGGATTTCGACGAGGTCGCGCAGCCAACCCGCCTGACCGTCCGGCCGAGTGCTTTCCTGCTTGTAGGCCCAATGCGCGGCGAGGCCGAATTCGCTGTCCTGATGCATCCGCTCGGAACGGATCTGGATTTCGATGCGCGCATTCTCCTCGTGGATCACCGTGCTGTGCAGCGATTGATAGCCATTGCGCTTGGGCGTGGAAATGTAGTCCTTGAAACGGCCCGGAACCATCTTGAAGCGCTGATGGATGAGGCCGAGCGCCCGATAGCATGCGTCCGTACTGTCCGTTATCACGCGGAAGGCCATGATGTCCGAAAGTTGCTCGAAGCTGATGTGGCGCTCCTGCGTCTTGCGCCAGATCGAATAGGGGTGCTTTTCGCGGCCGGAGACGGTGACATCCATGCCCGCCGAGGTGAGTATGGCCTGGAGCTGGTCGGCGATCCGCGTCACCTTATCCTCGCCGCCTTGCTTGAGCAGGGCGAGGCGCTTGGTCACGCTGTCATAGGCGTCGGGTTCGAGCTGCTGGAAAGCGAGCAACTGCATCTCGCGCATGAACTCGTACATGCCGATGCGCTCGGCGAGCGGCGCGTAGATATCCATCGTCTCACGCGCGATGCGGCGGCGCTTCTCCTCGTTCTTGATGAAGTGCAGCGTGCGCATATTGTGCAGCCGATCGGCGAGCTTGACCAGCAGCACGCGAATGTCGTCGGACATGGCGAGCAGGAACTTGCGCAGGTTCTCCGCCGCGCGCTGGCTCTCGCTCTGCGCCTCGATCTTGGAGAGCTTGGTCACGCCGTCGACCAACCGCGCGACATCCTGGCCGAAGAGCTTCTCGATCTCCTCCGTTGTCGTCAGCGTATCCTCGATGGTGTCGTGCAGCAGCGCTGTGACGATCGTCCTGTCATCGAGGAACAGGTCGGTGAGGATGCCGGCCACTTCGATGGGGTGGCTGAAATAGGGGTCTCCGCTGGCCCGCTTCTGGGTGCCGTGCTTCGCCACGGAAAACACATAGGCGCGGTTGATCAGCGCTTCGTCCGCATCGGGATCGTAAGCCTTGACCCGCTCGACCAGTTCATATTGACGCAACATCGTTGCTCAAGATGGTGTCGCGACCCCATGCAGCGCAACATAAAACTCGCTCACCGGTGTGTGTGGCGGTGCACGAACGCCGCATCTGTCATCGAAAGGCAACGGTGGGCCGCGAGGGCGATGCCCGGCGGGCGAACGCGGCAACTCCCCATTTGGCGGCGGGCGCGGAATACGCTAGCGTCGGACGCATGGGTGATCGCAAGGGTCTCGACGCATTTGAGGGCTGCGCGCTGCCTGCCGCGCTGGAAGCGATGGGCGAGCGCTGGTCGTTCCTCATCCTGCGTGCCTCATTCAGCGGCATCGTCTATTTCGAGGATTTTCAGGCGACCTTGGGCATCGCGCGCAACATTCTCTCCAATCGGCTCGGCAAGCTGGTCGCCAAGGGTATTCTCACCCGCGAGCCGGTGGCCAATGACAAGCGCCGTGTCGCCTACCGCCTGACTGAGAAAGGACAGGCGCTGGTGCCGGTCATGATCGCGCTGCGGCAATGGGGCGAGCGCTGGGGCGGCGTGCCGCCGGCGCGGCGCATCCTTGCCGACGCACGCGATTGCCAGCCGGTGCGGCGGATCGCCATTCAGGCATGGGACGGGCGGTCGCTGGACTATGCCGATCTCTGCTGGATCGAAGCCGAACAGGCGCGGGACGCTGACCAGTCCTGCACGACCCCGGCCGCTGCCATTGCAGGGGCATCACGTTGAGCGCGCCCATGTCATCTGTTCTTCCCATCCGTCCGCAGCCCTTCTTCGCCGACAAGAACAAGGCGTTCTGGACCCTGCAAGGCGTCGGTTGGACGGGCGCCCTCATGCTGCGTGCGGTGTCCGGCATCGCCAATGGGCAGCCGCCCTCATTCCTCGTGCCCGTGCTCATTTCCACCATCACGGGCTATTCGCTCACCTTGCTGATGGCGGTGGGTTATCGCTTCCTGCTGGGCCAGAAGCCGATCGTCACATGGACCGCCTCGATTGTCGTCGCCATATTGGCGGGGGGCACTTCGGCCTTCATCGATGCATGGGTGTTCACCACGCTCAATCCCTCCGGCGAAGGGTCGAGCCTCAAGCTGTTCCTGGGCGCCTTCTACCTCAATTTCACGCTGCTCGGTGCATGGTCGGCGCTCTATTACGCCATCAACTTCTATATCACCGTGGAGGAACAGGCGGACCAGCTCCAACGACTGGAGAGCCAGGCCAGCAGCGCGCAGCTTGCTATGCTGCGCTATCAGCTCAATCCGCATTTCCTGTTCAACACGCTCAACAGCATCTCGACCCTCGTGCTGCTCAAGCAAACGGAGCGGGCCAACGCGATGCTCTCGCGCCTCTCCGCTTTCCTGCGCTATACGCTCATCAACGAGCCCACCGCGCAAGTGACGCTGGAGCAGGAGATCGAGACGCTCAAGCTCTACCTCGAGATCGAGAAAATGCGCTTCGAGGACCGGCTGCGGCCGATCTTTGACATCCATCCCGCAGTCGCTTCCGCGCGACTTCCTTCACTATTGCTGCAACCTTTGGTCGAGAACGCCATTAAGTATGCCGTAACGCCTCAAGAGGAGGGGGCGGATATCGTGGTGACGGCGCAGCCTGTCGGTGAAAATGTGCGGATCGTCGTGTCGGACACCGGCCCCGGCTTGAACGGCGTCGATCAGCGGATGACGAAAGGAACGGGTGTGGGCCTTGCCAATATTCGGGACCGGCTGGTCCAGGCGTTCGGGGAACGTCAGAATATGGAAACGCGTTCACCGCCCGAGGGGGGCTACAGCGTCATCATCGAGATGCCGCTCATTACTGCCGAACCAGCAAGGGTAGCCGCATGACAATTCGTACCATTCTCGTCGACGATGAAAGCCTCGCTATCCAGGGCCTCAAGCTGAGGCTGGAGGCGCATCCCGACGTGGAGATCGTCGAGACCTGCACCAACGGACGCGAGGCGATCCGCGCCATCAAGACGCACAAGCCCGATCTTGTGTTCCTCGATATCCAGATGCCGGGCTTTGACGGTTTTTCCGTCGTGCAGGGTGTCATGGAAGTCGAGCCACCGCTGTTCATCTTCGTGACGGCTTATTCCGATCATGCGCTGCGTGCCTTCGAGGCCAAGGCCATCGATTATCTGATGAAGCCGGTGGATGAGCAGCGCCTTGCCGACGCGCTGGACCGCGCCCGCACGCGCCTGCACGAGAAGCGGCAGGTGGAGGAAGCGGGGCGGCTGCGCGAAGTGCTGGCCGAAGTCGCGCCCGACGCGGTGTCTGACATCTCGACGGACAATGAGGCGCCGGCCTCCAGCCGCTACGAGAAGCTCATCAACATCAAGGATCGCGGCCAGATCTTCCGCATCGACGTAGACACGATCGAGCGGATCGACGCGGCCGGCGATTATATGTGCATCTACACGGCGGATAATTCGCTTATCCTACGTGAGACGATGAAGGATCTGGAGAAGCGGCTCGATCCGCGCAATTTCCAGCGCATCCACCGCTCCACCATCGTCAATCTCTCACAGGTCCGGCAGGTAAAGCCCCATACCAATGGCGAGTGCTTCCTCGTCCTCGAATCGGGGAGCCAAGTGAAGGTGAGCCGCTCTTACCGCGACGTGGTGGCGCGCTTCGTTCACTAAGCGCGGGACGTAAAAGCGCTTCGGCTGATTGCGGGGTAGCCTCCACCCCCCGTTCGCCCTGAGCTTGTCGAAGACACGTTAGAGGAAGAAGAACAACCCTTCGGCAAGCTCAGGGCGAACGGATGAGGCGGCCCATTGCCCCCGTTCCCTCGACAAAAAAGAGCCGGCCCTCCAGGGAGGAGGACCGGCTTGCCAGGGAGAGGCTCGGTAAGAGAAAGCTTAAGTCAGGCGATCAGCAGCGGCTGTCGGCCTTGTCGATGGCGCGGCCTGCAACAGCGCCAACCGCGCCGCCGATCAATACGCCTGCGGTCTTGTCACCGCGGCGGCCGGCGACTTCATGGCCGAGCAGGCCGCCAGCGATAGCGCCGATGATGGTGCCGCCCGTGCCATTGTCCCGGCAGTTGTAGCTGTAGTGGCGACGATCCTGGTGGCGGCGGTCGTAACGGCGCTCGCTGCGATAATCGCGCCGATTATCACGGTAGCGATAGTCACTGGCGTGGTGACCGCGATAGTCGCGATAATGGTCGCGTGCCATGGCAGGGGCCGCAACGCCGAAGGAAGTGGCGACCATGGTAGCGGCGGCCGCGAGGCTGATGAACGTGCGTGCAGTCATGGTCTTGCTCCTTAACTCTTCTGGCGAACATCTGGCGGCATCTCTGCCACCTTTCGTCCGTCATAATGTCCTTCTAGCGCATCCAGTTTGAGCCGTAGCTGAACGGCGGTTTTAGCTCCGGTTCAGGATTGGGGACGGCTCATCGCCTGTCTCAAGAAGGCAGTGGTGCCGCTGCTCGTCTCCCGCTATTCGCCGGCCATGCAGCGTATCGCGCTCATTCTCGCGCTCTTCATCCTCCTGATGAATGGGCGTCACCCTGGCCTGGCTTCCGCAGTGGCCGCCGGGGCTCTTTCAATCGAAGCGCACCCGCTTCCGCTGGAGTCGGCCGCCGGCGAGGCGGATGCCTTCGGGCCGTTGCGTCTTACGGGCGCGTGGCATCTGACCAGCGAACAGGAAGTATTCGGCGGCGTTTCCGCGCTTATGGCTAGCGATGGAGATTTGGTCGGCCTGAGCGATTCGGGTGAACTGTTCGCGCTGCGCCTGCCGGGACAGGCTGGGGAACGCACTGTCCGATCGCTGCCGCGCGTGCTCGCCGAGCAGGATTGGCCACGCTGGCGGATGGATTCCGAGAGCATGACTCGCGATCCCGTCTCCGGTCGCCTGTGGGTGGGCTTCGAACACCTCCAGCGCATTTGCCGCTATGCGCCCCATTTCCGCGCCCTTGAGGGATGTGTCAGCCCGCCCGAGATGCAGGATTGGCCCGTTACGGGCAGCGTCGAATCGCTCGTGCGGTTTGGTGACGGGCGCTTCCTCGCCATCGCGGAAATGGCCGTGGACCGCACCGGGGCATTCCAAGTGCTGCTATGGCAGGGCGACCCGGTCGACCGCGTCACGCCGCCGCCAGTCCGCCTGGGTTATCGCGCGCCTGCCGGCTATCGGCCCACTGACGCCCTTTGGCTGGGCGGCGATCGGCTGCTGGTGCTCAACCGCCGCTTGACCCTGGCCCATGGCTTCACCGCGCGCCTCAGCCTCGTGCGCCTGCCGCCCCTGCGCGAAGGCGCCGTTTTGCGAGGCCGGGAGATCGCCAGCTTCGTCCCGCCCGGTTTGGCCGACAATTTCGAGGCGCTGGCGCTGGGTCATGAACAAGGGCGGCCAGTGCTCTGGATGGCCTCGGACGATAATCGCTTCTTCTTCCAGCGCACGCTGCTGCTGCGCTTCGCCTTGCCGCTGGACTGGGTGAGCGACACGCCCGCGCCCTGAGCGAGCCCTTGCGGCGATCGCCTGGCCTTCCTAAATCAGCCGGGAAACGTGAAGGAGCCCTGCCGTGAACGATCGGATGAACACAACAGCCCATTTTGTGTCGTCCGCTCGCGCGAGGTTCCATGTCCGCTCTTCTTACGCTCGATTCCGTCTCCGCATATACTCCTGAGCGCCGTCTCCTTTTCGATGGTCTGACGCTGTTGGTCGGCGCCGAGCGCGTCGGGCTGGTGGGCCGCAATGGCTCGGGCAAATCCACCCTGCTGCGCATGATTGCGGGTGAGGCTGAGGCTTCATCCGGCACGATCCGCCGCGCCGGCTCCGTCGGCATGCTTGCGCAGGACTGGCTGCCGGACCTGACAATCGCCAGAGCGCTCGGTGTCGCGGAGGGCATGGCGATCCTGCACCGCGTGCTGGCCGGCGAGGGAAGCGCGGAGGATTTCGACGCGGCCGATTGGACGCTGGAAACTCGCATCGAGGCCGTGCTTGCGGAGGTTAGATTGGGGGGACTGGCGCTCGATCGCCTCATCGGATCGCTCTCCGGCGGCGAGCGCACGCGCGTCGGCATCGCGCGCCTCCTCATCGAGCGGCCCGATCTCCTGCTGCTGGATGAGCCCACCAACAATCTCGACGCGGCTGGCCGTCTCGCTATCCAGGCGTTGATACGCAGCTGGGGCGGTGGTCTGGTGGTCGCCAGCCATGATCGTGATCTGCTGGAGGCGGTGGACCGCATCGTGGAATTGACCCCCGTCGGCATCCGCATCGTCGGGGGCGGTTGGTCGGCCTTCGCTGCACAGCGTGAGGCGGAGCGGGGTAAGGCCGCGCTCGACCTGGAGCGCTCGCAAGCTGCCCTGCGCGAGGTTGAGCGGTCCGCCCAGCGCGCGCGGGAAGCCAAGGACCGGCGGGACAAGGCCGGACGTGCGTTTGCAGCGAAGGGCTCGGAGCCGAAGATCCTGCTAGGGGCGCAGGCCGAGCGGGCAGAGAACAGCGGCGGCCGTGGCAGGCGGCTGGGCGAACGACAAATGAGCGAGGCCACGGAAAGACTGGAGGATGCCCGCGCCAGAGTGGAAGTGCTGACCCCGCTTGGCATCGCGCTGGGACCGAGCGGTGTGCCGTCCGGCGCGCAGTTGCTGACGCTGAATGCAGTCACTGTGGAGGTCGCAGGTCGGAGGTTCGGCCCATGGACCCTCAGTCTACGCGGGCCGGAGCGCGTGGCCATCGCCGGTCCCAATGGCGCAGGCAAGACTACGCTCCTTAAGGTCGCGGCGGGCCTGGTCGCGCCGAGCAGTGGCACCCTGAATCGCGCCGAGGGCCGGATCGCCATGCTCGATCAGCATGTGGCGCTGCTCGATCCGGACGAAAGCATCCTCGCCAATTTCCTCCGACTTCATCCCTCGCTTGGCACGCAGGAGGCGCACGCTGCCTGCGCCCGCTTCGCCTTCCGCAACCGCGACGCGAGCCGGCTGGTGAGAACGCTTTCGGGTGGCGAGCGCCTTCGTGCGGGTCTGGCCTGCGCGCTGGCGGGCGAGCAGGTGCCTTGGCTCCTTATCCTCGACGAGCCGACCAATCATCTCGATATCGAGACGGTGGAGCTGCTGGAAACCGCCCTCCGCGCCTTTGATGGTGCCTTGATGGTCGTGAGTCATGACTTGGCGTTCTTGCGCGGCATCGGCATTGAGCGGCAATTCGATGTGGGGAAGACTTGTCCAGCCGATACATAGACGATATCATTCATATATGATTCGTATATTCAGAGGTATCTGTGGGCATCGTTAATATAGAAGAAGAGCTGCACGAGCAGCTACGCAAGGCCAGCAAGGCCTCCTATCGGTCAATCAATGCGCAGGCTGCTTTTTGGATCAGGATCGGAATGCTCTGCGAGCTAAATCCGCAGCTCACTTTCCAGCAGATCATCGCCCGTGAACTCAGGACGGCTGGTGTCGATCCCGGCAATACTTTCCTTGCCGACGCCGGTCCTGTTCAGGCCGATGTTGCAGCCGAATGATCAAATCGCCGGCTGAGGTCGAGCTGATGGCCGAATCGGGCCGCCTACTTGCCTCCGTATTCTCGTATCTCGATGGCTACGCGCTGGCGGGCCGGACGACGATGCAGGTCAACGACCTCGTGGAAGATTTCATCGTCGATCGGCTTGGCGCGCGGCCGGCCAGTAAAGGCCAGTATGGCTATGGGTTCGTGCTGAACGCTTCTCGAAACGACGAGGTGTGCCACGGCGTGCCGTCCATGCAGGACGTGTTGCGCGAGGGCGATATCGTCAATTTCGACATCACGCTGGAAAAGAACGGATATATCGCCGACTCCAGCAAGACCTATCTCATCGGAGAGGTCTCACCCGCGGCGCGGCAGCTTGTGCGAACCACCTACGAAGCGATGTGGAAAGGTATTCGCGCGGTCCGGCCTGGCGCCCGGCTTGGCGACATCGGCTATGCCATCGAACGTCATGCCAAGCGCGCCGGCTATTCGATCGTGCGGGATTATTGCGGACACGGTATCGGGCAGGAAATGCACGAGGAGCCGCAGGTGCTGCATTTCGGAAAGCCCGGCACGGGGTTGACGCTAAGGGAAGGCATGGTCTTCACGATCGAACCGATGCTCAATCAGGGGCGGAGGATGGTGCGAACGCGGGATGATGGATGGACCGTCGTGACCGCAGACGGGAAACTTTCCGCTCAGTTCGAGCACACCGTTGCGGTGACTGGGGATGGCGTCCGCGTTCTGACGCTGCGGCCCGACGAGACGCCTCCCGCGCGCGGATGAAGGTGCGTCGCGCGCGGGCAAGCAGATAGCGATGCCCGGCCGCGAGCGCTCAGTCCGTTGGGGCAGACGAAGGAGCGCTCGGAGCCGGATAACGTTCTCAGTCGAAGAGTTCCTGGAGAAAGGACTTCCGGCGCTTGGGGTATTTCTGGCGATGGTCCCTCGAATAGCCGTAGCTGTCCTGCGGCATGGGCGAGCCTTGATAGGGCGCGGGTTGAGGCGACTTGTCTGCCATCTCGTTGGCGCTACGCTCCATGATCTTGTCCAGTTCCCCGCGATCGAGCCAGACACCGCGGCATTGCGGACAATAGTCGATCTCGACTCCCTGGCGCTCGCTCATTGCAAGCGGTGTTTTGCAAACGGGGCAGGGCATATTCTGTGCTGACGTCACGAGGAATCTCCAAAAGCAGATCAGAATCCATCGAGTGCGCTAGTAAGAAGACCCCTTGGCCAAGCCTGGCACCGAGCACACTCGATGCGGTCCGACATCACGATCACTTCGCTGATCGCCAGAGGGGCCCGGTCCGCCGGACTTAAGTATGCCCCCATGTTCGCCTGTCAAGGCCGCAAGGGTGGAATGCGGCGAGGGACGGCCCGTCTTGGACAGGCGGAGCTTCCATCATCCGCCAACGAAAAAAGGCGACCCGAGCGAGCCGCCTTCTCGAAAATTCAGGATTGTATCGCGCCGATCAGGCAGCCTTGACGGCAGCCTTCTTCGCGATCTCGCGCTTCAGGCGACGCGCGCGCAGGGAGAGCTTGATGTCAGCCGTCTTCAGCAGCCAGTTGTCCAACCCGCCATTGTGCTCCACCGAGCGCAGGCCGTGCGTCGAGACGCGCAGGCGAACGCCGCGCTCCAGCGTATCGGAGAGCAACGTCACATTCTGCAGGTTAGGCAGAAAGACACGCTTGGTCTTGTTGTTGGCGTGAGACACATTGTGGCCCACTTGGCGGCCCCGGCCGGTCAGTTCGCAGATGCGCGACATGTCAATCGATCCTGATACTTGGTCGTTCGGAAAGCGGCGCGGATACAAGGCGTATGCCGAATCGTCAAGGGGTGCTTTCCTGCGTCGGCCCGCGTCTCACGTAATGAAAGCCGCCTTTGCGCGCTCGACAGGGGTCAGCGGATGATCCACTAGCACTGCCGATGCCCGATGTCTTCCCCTTGCCCGAACCCATGCGGCTCGCGTTGGATTGTGCGCGGACGGCCGGGGAGGCCGGAGAAGTGCCGATCGGAGCGGTGGTGACGCGCGGCGGGCAAGTCATCGCGCGCGGCGAGAATCGCAACCGCCGCGATAATGACCCCACCGCTCATGCCGAGATCGTGGCTATGCGCGCGGCCTGCGCCGCGCTGGGGCAGGACCGGCTCACCGACTGCGATTTGTGGGTGACGCTGGAACCGTGCCCCATGTGCGCTGGCGCCATCGCTCATGCCCGCATCGCGCGGCTCTATTATGGCGCGGCCGATCCCAAGGGCGGCGGCGTGGAGCATGGCGCGCGCGTGTTCGCGCACCCGCAATGCCATCACCGGCCGGAGGTTCTGCCAGGCATCGGTGAGGAAGCCTCAGCCCGCCTGTTGCGGGATTTCTTTGCGGCGCGGCGCTGAGGCGGCGGGAGCGCCCTTCATGTCCCGTTCGATCCGATAGAGCCGATAGGGCAGTTCGGCCGGATATTTGAGCTTCACGGGCGTTAGGAACGGAAAGTTTTCGCCACGCGCCAGCCGGGCGTAAAAGCCGTTCGGGCTGCGCCGCTGATAGATCGTCCCTTCCGGGAAGTTGGGGCAATAGAGTAGATAATTTGCACCGCGCTTGCGGGCGATCTTGCGGAACGTCTCCGGCGTGCCGTCGAAGGCATGGTGGATATCGAGAATCGCGTCCTCGTTGCGGTGATAAGGGCCGGCGATCACCGTATGATGCGTAATGGCGATGAGGCGCGGGCCTAAATCCACCAGCGTGAAAATTGTCGCGGGATCGAGCTGATCGAGCGGCCGTAATGCAGGCTCGGTGCGGCAACGGACTTCCGAGCGGCGCGTGGGGGGCGTGCGATTTGCGCTGTTCACGGGCGCTGCATTGGCGAGGGCTCCGTTGTCGCTGCCGGCATTGCTGTCAGGTGAAACGGCGCCGTTGCCCGGCGCGGTCTTACCGGTGTTGCTTGTAGAGGCGACATTGGCCTGCGCGCTCGCGGGGGGCTGCGTCCAGTTGTTCACGGCCCGCGCCGCCTTGGGATAGTAGGCATAGACGCCGGCAACCCAGACCAGCGCGGCCAGAGCCGGCACGGCCAGCGCGCGCTGATGCCATCGCCCCGTGAAGAGCTTTACCGCGAGCGACCATGCCGCCCAGGCGACAGGGGGAATAGAGAGCAATTGCGCTGCGGGCCCGGCGCGGATCTGCCAGAAGGTGAGCGCGACCGCGAAGGCGATCATCAGCATCACCGTGGCCCATGCCCAGAGCCGTTCGGAGTCGCGCCGCGCTGCCCAGCAGCCGATCAGCGCGCAGGCCAGACCGGCGGTGGGCAAGGTGATCATCGGCACCCAGCTCGATGCGGCCTGGACATAAATGGGCTTGGCTTCGCGAATGTAGACAAGCCAGCTCTTCTGCAACTCGGGCGAGACCTGATAGATGTCGGTCACGCAATGTGGCCAGCTCAGCCAGGCAAAACCCAGGATGAGGGCGCCGCCGATGCCCGCGGCGATCAAGCGCTGGAGCCATCCGCGCAGGGGCAGGAGCGTAAGCCCGTAGAGGATGCCGGCGGACAGCACGAGGACGCTGGCCCAGACCGGCGAGATGGCATCACAGACCGGGGCGCGATTGGCATTGCTGGCGAAGAGCGCATATCCGAAGGCTGCGGTGCCGCCCAGGCCGAGCGCATAGGGCCGCAGCCGACGCGCGGCGCCTTCCTTGAAGATCCAGCGCAAAGCAATGAGTGCGCCCGCCCCGGCCAGATAGACGAGCATTTCCATGCCGATGACGACGGATGCGGCACTGGCCACGCCGGCGATAACGCCGCCGCGCGTCCATTTGCGGTCCACCAGCCCCGCCAACGCCGTGGCCGTGAGTGCGAGTTGCCAGCCATGATGATCGACCCGCAATGGCATGAACATGGAGAGGCCCATGCCCGCGCCGAGCGGTAGCAGCATGGCGACGAACCAGTCATGGCCGCGCTCGCTCTCGGAGAGCCGCCTGGCGATGAAAGCAAGCGCCAGCATCAGCACGAGCAGCGGCAGCAACGGCGCGACAGCGACCGCCAACTCGTCTGCCCGCGCCGCATAAGTGAATTGCCGAAAGAACAGCATCAGCCCGGCGATTGGCAGATCGACCAGGCGGCTCCAATGGATGTTGGCGCCATCCGGTGGCGCCATGCGGTGCTGGCGCAGGTCCCACCAACTCTGCCCCGCCAGCCAGTCGCGCACCTGCAGGTAGCGCATGTTGTCGTCGGTATCGGAGAGCGAGAGGAAGTGGATCGCCGTGGCGTAACGGTCGAGATAATAAGCGGCGATCAGCAGCCAGGCGATGACGATGATCCAGCGCCATTCCCTGCGGGCAAAGCCATCCAGTATCGCCAGCAGCCGGCGCGTGCGGGCCCGCAGCCCCGGGCCTTGTCGATCAGCGTGGATCATCATGAATCAAGCGGCCTCGTCGGTCGCGCGCAGGTGACGCCGAGCAGGGTTGCCCGGCCGCCCATGAGGATGCCGGCGCCCGCGCCTCGCGCTTCTCGCCGACAGCGCGCTGCCGGCGACCGTGACCGTTGCCGGTATCGAACACACGCTCTAGGGCTTAGCCGAGTGAATCAAAAGCGCAACGGGGCATTTTTGGGGATGATGAGGGCGAGCGGCGCGGGCCTCACGTGGCAAGGCAAATGATTGGGGGGCAATTGCTGCGCTATGCGCTGGCGGGCGGCTTCGTCACGGCCCTGCAGGCAGCGGTCTACTGGTGCCTCGCGCAGTGGCTTGCGGTGCATCCGCAACTGGCCAACGTCTGCGGCTATCTGATTGCCGTGGCGAGCGGCTATGTGCTGCACGGCCGGTTCACTTTCCGGGGCCATGGCGCGCGCGATCAGCCAGGGCGCCAGGCGGTCCGCTTCGTGGCGGTGTCTCTGCTCAGCCTGGCGCTCAATGCCTTCTGGGTATGGCTGTGCGTGCAGGTGCTGGCCTGGCCGCTCTGGACTCCGGTTCCTTTCATGGGTCTGGTGACCCCTGCGGTGGTCTTTGCTCTCAATCGCCAATGGGTGTTCCGCTAGCGCCCTTGAACGGCGTAGATCGGGTGGGCGACTGGTGCGAGAGGCCTTAGCCCAAAATGAAAGGGCCCCCGAAATCTTCGGAGGCCCTTCCAAAAAACGATGGTCTTTCGACCGTGCGATTACATCGCGTTGTTGGCCAGGTTGCCGACGCCGTTCGCCAGATCGTCGAGCGCGTTGCCGGCCGAGTTCAGCGTATCGTCGGCGGCGTTGCTCACGTCGTCCGTCATTTCGTAGCTGTCGTTGACGGTGTTATTGGCTTCCTGCTGCGAGCAGGCGGCCAGGCCGAACGAAGCAGCCACAACTAGCGAGAAGGCAATTGTCTTGGTCATGGGCAAACCCCTTGATGAATCATACCGCGCAGAAGCTGTAGAAGGGGTCCCCCCCCTTTGCCTGCGGGCCGATTCGTATCGATTTGTGGCGTACAGCGCAATCCCCTGCTATGGATCGGAATTGCCCGCTGCTGAAAAGCGGCGCTTGAATCCCGGATTTCCCTGCCGCAACTATGCCCCGGATGCACGGCCAACTTGACCTTTTCCGAGCGCTTGCCGACCCGACTCGCCTCCGCATCGTGCACCTGCTGCGTGAGATGGAGCTGGCGGTGGGCGAGGTGGCGCTTGTCGTGGGGCAAAGCCAACCGCGCGTATCGCGGCATGTACGCATCCTGGTCGAGGCACGCCTCGCTGATCGGCGCAAGGAAGGGAGCTGGGTGTTCCTGCGCCTGTGCGTCGGCCCCACTGCCGAGGCGCTACTGACCTTCCTCGATGTCGCTGCGCTTTCGGATAGCGAGCGGCTGTGGATCGAGGCGGATCAGGCGCGGCTTGCCGCTGTACGAGCGGAGCGGGCGCGGGCGGCGGAGGATTATTTCGCCAGCCGGGCCGAGGAATGGGATGCGCAGCGCTCGCTCTACGTGCCCGAGGCGCAGGTCGAGGCAGCAATGATGGCGATGATGGAGGGCCATGCCGTCGGCCGGCTGCTCGATGTCGGTACAGGCACAGGACGGATGGCGACGCTCTTCGCCTCTCGATCCGACAGCGTGCTGGCGATCGATCGCAGCGCGGAGATGCTGCGCCTGGCGCGCGGCAAGCTGCCCCAGGAGATCGCGGATCGTGTGCGCTTTCTGGCAGGGGATTTCAATGCCTTGCCGATCGATGACCAGTCGGCGGACACGGCCATTCTCCATCAGGTGCTCCATTACGCGCAAGCGCCCGAGCGGGTAATCGCAGAGATTGCGCGGGCGCTGCGCGATGGCGGGCGGCTGCTGATCGTCGACTTCGCGCCCCATGAGCGTGAGGAGCTGCGTGCGCGTGACGCGCATAGCCGGCTCGGCTTTTCGGACGAGCAGATCGCCGCCTGGTTCGCGGCGGCGGGCGTGGCGCTGGAGAAGGTGGAGACGCTGGCCGGCGGTGAACTGACGGTGAAGCTGTGGCTGGGCCAGCGGCGTGGCGCGTCGGCGGCGCGCATTCGCGGCGCCCGGGGCTCCTGACGCAGGAGCCGGGCGCCGTTTTCCGTCAGTCGCCGGGCACGAGACGGCGCCCGCGCGCCATCTGGTTCAGCTTGTCCTTCACCGCGAGCTTCAGCCGCTTGAGGCGCTGTAGTCTCGTGAAGTTCGGCCAGCGCTGCTTCTGTTCCACGCGCAATGCCGTGTCGAGCTTCTGATGCCGGTCGAGAAGGCGGAAAATATGTTGAGACATGTGCCACTCCGTTGGATGATTTCCAAAACTCGAGTGACACCGGAGCGGTGAAAATGTCTGCTTGGGGTGCCAGACTGACGCACCGGTGTCACCCGATGCGGTCCGACATCACGAGCTGACGCAGGGGGTACGTCTTTGCTCGTCAGAGGGGCCCGGCCCGCAAAATCAATGTAGTGACGAAAGGCGCGAACGCAACCTTCGTCTGACCGGCCATCCTCATTCTCCCAACTGCTTGGCTTCCTGATATTTGAGTTCGAGATAGCGGTTATGGGCGGCCAGCTTGTCGAGGTCGCCATGCGCGAGTTGCGCGGTCATGTCGGCGATTTCCTGCTCGATGACCGAGAGCCCTTCGACGAGCTGGGCGTCGGGCACGCGGCCATTGCGCGGCACATGGCGCAGCGGCTCGGGGATGGACTGGTAGCCCGTCACCAGCTCCGGCAGATGGTCGCTCAGCAGCCGGCGGACTTCCACCGCAGCGGGCTCGCGCGGGTCCAGCTTGGCGAGTTGGGGTGCGAGCGTTTCCAGGCGATTGCCGATGGCATTGACGATGGGGATGGCTGGCGCCGGCAGGGCCCGACGCTGATTGTCCAGCCAGATTTCGGTCTTGTAGGGTAGCGTACCCAGGTCCGCCTGCGCCAGCCGGCCCGGCTCCAGGATACGCTCTTCGGTCGGGATGAACGCGAAGGCGAGGCAGGCGACCAGCAGGCCCATCACCAGCAGCACGCCCATCGTGCCGATGCCGCCGAACACGAAGCCCGCAATGCCCGCGCCGACCAGCACGGTCGCCACCGCCAGGATCATGCGTTTGAGCCGTGTCGTCAGATCCCGCCGCAGCCGCGCGAGCTTGCGGCCCGAGCGCTGGTAGCGCGCGCTCGTGCGGGCGATCAGCTCGTTCGCCTTGCGGATGACCTCGTCGACTTCGCTCGCCATTGCGCTTCTGTCACTCGCCTCTGTTGATCACTCGATGGCGGTCAGTGGCGAATTGCCGCTCGTGACCGCCGCCTGCGCCCGCGCCTGCCCTTCGGCCCGCGCGATATACCCTTGGGATTTCTCGACTTCGCTGGTCAGCGTGGTCACGGTCGCCTTCATGTTCTCCAGCGCCTTGAGCTTGAACGTGTCGATGCTGTCCATCGTATCGTAGATGTTCTGGAAGGCGCGTTGCAGCGTCTCCAGCGGGATGGTGCTGCTGGCCGCCTGCTCGTGGATCTGCGCGCTCTGGCTCTTGAGCAGTTCACCGGTCGAATCGATGATGTTCGCCGTCGTCGTGTTGAGCGCGGTGATCTGGTCGAGCACCAGCCGTTGCCCGGCCAGCGCCTGCGCCACTGTCACAGCCGTCCGCAACGCGGAGACGGTGGTGGTCGAGGCGCGGTCCACGCCCTTCACCAGCTCCACATTGTTCTTCTTGACCAGATCGAGCGCCAGATAGCCCTGCACGGTCACCGCCATTTGCGTGAGCAGATCCTGCGTGCGCTGGCGGACATAGAAGAGCGCGCTCTCGCGGATCGCCTTGGCCTTGGCGGGGTCGAGCGAATCCATCTCCAGCGCCTTGTCCTCAAGCCGCTGGTCCATCGCCTTGGCGATGTGGATCATCTGCTCCAGCCGGCCCATGGTCGCCCACATGTTCTGCCGCTCGACGTCGATGGCGGCATTGTCCTTGATGAGCGTGTCTTTGCCGCTGGCGAGGCTGCCCAGGATCGAATTGATATGCGTCTGGCTCGACTTGTAGCTGTCGAAATAATTCCGCATCTTGTTGCCGAACGGGATGATGCCGAAGAGCTTGCGCGGCGCCAGCAGATTGCCGCGCTTGCCCGGATCGAGATCCTCGATCACGCGGCGCAGTTCGGCAAGGTCCGTGCCGACATTGGTGTCGCTGTCCATCGCGCGCACCGGCCGGTCGAGGAAGCGATTGGAATGGCCCGCGGCTTCCGCGATCTCCTTGCGGCCCATATTGGTGATCTGGTCCACCTTCGCGCCGAACTCGGGCGAATTGGCGTCGAGCGTGGCCAGCTCTTCCACGAAGGCATCCACCTTCTCTTCAAGCTTGCCCTTCTTCTCGTCTTCCAGCGGAACGAGACCCGCCGCCCGCGCCGCCGTGACCGTGGGCACCACCTCGGGAGGGGTGAGGTCGAGCTTGTCTTCAGTCTTGGTCTTCGCGCTGGTGGCCATCAGGGTCTCCTCGATGGTGTCATATTGCTCTACAACACCGGGGGTTCAAGGGCTTCTCATCGTATAAAGCGCAGCTGTGAAAGAAGTAAGCCCTTGCCGGTTTTGGGCGTGCCGGGGCCGGCGAGGCTGGAAATTTGGAAGCTCGCACATACGGAGCATGAATGTTTTATAAAAGTTTCCCCAGATCAATCGGTTGCGTGAAGCGGATCTACACTGCTCGGGGGGAGTAGGACAGAGCGTGGTGCGGCGGGGGAGAACGCGGCCAGAAAAAGCAGACCCGCGTGCTTGCGCTCAGCCTTCCAGAGTCCTGAAGGCGCGTTGGGGTGCTCCTGTGGAGGCAGAAGTTCAGGACCTGGCGCGGGGCCCTTCCGCCCTCGGTTCCTGCCTTTGCAGGAACACACGGTGCTCAATCCCGATGGGCAAACGCTAGGCCGCGTGGACAAATTCAAGCTCGGCGTTATCCCCTTTGAAGAGGGGTGTTTGCGGAAATCTCTCGGTTCGCCCTGAGCTTGTCGAAGGGCTGTCCTCCTTCCTTCGACACCGCTGAAGAAAAGAACAGCCCTTCGACAAGCTCAGGGCGAACGGGGGGAGGGGGTAGGTCGGTCCGGACAGGCCGGGGTTCCAATCGTCATGCGAAGAGTGGCTGTTCGAATTTGTCCACGCCGCCTAGAAAATGGGCAAACCCTAAAAGCTCTCTTCCCCATACACCCTGGAAATATCCCCGCCCCATGCGCCCTCATAGCGCTCCAGCAGGCGTTCGGCGTGGGTGTGGCCGCTGGCGACGACTTCGTCGAGCGGGGCGAGGTAGCCGGTTTCGGTGTCGCCGATGCTGTTGAGGCGGGCGCGGGCGGCGAGGCCGGCGCGGGCGATGTCGAGCACGGGGCCGGCAATGTCCCGCAAGGTGCGGTTGCCGGGAAGCGGTGTGTCGAGGGCGAGGCGGGGCACTTCGTTGCGAAGCGTTTCGCGCTCCTCCATCGTCCAGCCCTTGACCAGATCCCAGGCGGCATCGAGCGCCGTGTCGTCATAGAGCAGGCCGACCCAGAGCGCCGGGAGCGCGCAGATGCGGTTCCAGGGGCCGCCGTCCGCGCCGCGCATTTCGAGGAAGCTCTTCATCCGCACTTCCGGGAAGGCGGTGGAGAGATGGTCCGCCCAGTCGGTCATGGTGGGCCGCTCGCCAGGGAGGGCGGGCAGCTTGCCTTCGAGAAAGTCGCGGAAGCTCTGGCCGGCCGCATCGATATAGCGGCCCTCGCGGAACACGAAATACATCGGCACGTCGAGCGCGTAATCGGCATAGCGCTCATAGCCGAAGCCATCCTCGAACACGAAGGGCAGCATGCCGGTGCGCGCCGGATCGGTGTCCGACCAGATGTGGCTGCGATAGGAGAGATAGCCGTTGGGCTTTCTTTCCGTGAACGGCGAATTGGCGAACAGCGCGGTCGCCAGCGGTTGCAGCGCGAGCGAGGTGCGGAACATCTTCGCCATCCGCGCTTCGCTGGAATAATCGAGATTGACCTGGATGGTGCAGGTCCGCAGCATCATGTCGAGGCCGAGACTGCCGACGCGCGGCATGTGCCGCAGCATGATGCCATAGCGGCCCTTGGGCATCACGGGCAGCTCTTCGCGTGTCTTGTCCGGCCACATGCCAAGGCCAAGGAAGCCGAGGCCGAGCTTGTCGCCCACCGCCTTCACCTGTTTGAGATGACGCTCGGTCTCCGCGCAGGTCTGATGCAGGTTATCGAGCGGCGCGCCGGAGAGTTCGAGCTGGCCGGCGGGCTCCAGGCTGATCGTGCCGTCCGCGCCGGAAAGGGCGATGACCTTGCCGCCTTCCTCGACCGGCTCCCAGCCATAGGTGCGCAGCCCTTCGAGCAGATCGCGGATGCCGCCCGGCTCCTCATAGGAAGGCGCGCGATGATCGGCGAGGCGATAGACGAACTTCTCGTGCTCGGTGCCGATCTTCCAGCGATCGGCAGGCTTTTCGCCCTCCTCGAACAGGCTGACGAGCTGGTCGCGAGAGTCGATGATCGGATCATCCCCGGCCGTTTCCTTGCGTGTGCTCATCTTGGCTGAATCCGGTCCTCACCCTGCATAGCCGGCGCCCATAGGGCCTTTGCCGGGCGTGCGCAATTTCATATCGTTTCGCAACTGATCCAGTCGCCATTCAGCGCCATCCAGCAGGCGGTGGCGGCGATGGCGGCCGTCTCGGCGCGCAGGATGCGGGGGCCGAGCGAGATCGGACGGGCGGCAGGCAAAGCGCGGATCGCGGCGCGCTCCTTTTCGGTGAAGCCGCCTTCCGGACCGATGAGCAAAGCGGCGGGGCCGGGGCTGGCGGCGAAGGCCTGCGTCATCGGCGGGCCGCCGGTCTCGTCCGCGAAGAAGAGCGCCCGCCCGGCGGGCCAGCCGGCCAGCAGGGCAGGGAGCGCAGTCATCTCATCGAGTGCGGGCAGGGCGGTGCGGCCGCATTGCTCGGCGGCTTCCACCAGATGCGCGTGCAGGCGCTCGCCATTCACCTTGTCGACGATGCTGCGCTCGGTGCGGACGGGCACGAGGCGCGCGACGCCCAGTTCGCAGGCTTTCTCGGCGATGAGGTCGATGCGGCCCTTCTTGATGGGCGCCATGCAGAGCCAGAAATCCGGCACGGTTTCGAGTGGTTTCGTCTGCGCCGTGCAGCGCAGGATGAGATCGCGCTTGCGGATCTGCTCGGCAGTCGCGCTCCACTCGCCCGAGCGCCCGTCGAACAGCAGCACCACATCGCCCTCGCGGACGCGCATGACGGAGAGCAGATAATGCGCGCCATTGCCCTCTATGGGGACGGCGACATCGGCGCCGAGCGTCGTCTCGACGAACAGGCGCGGCGCGGATCTGGGTGGCCAGGCGGGGGTGGCGGGCATGGCTCCCGCCCTAGCCAAGCCGGGGAGAGCGGACAAGAAGGGTTGCCCTTGAAGGCGCAACTGGCGCAGGAGGCATCCCCAGCAAGCAGCGCCAGCAAGGAAGAGGCAGGGACAGTGGACCGGACCGAGGCGCATTATGTGCCGGACACCGAAATGCGCGGGATCGTGCGGCTGCTGCCACGTGCGGCGCGGCCCTATGCGCTGCTGGCGCGGTTCGACCGACCCATCGGCTGGTGGCTGCTTTTCTGGCCGGGCGCCTGGGCCATCGCGCTGGCCGGGGGCCTGCCGGAGCGCTGGCCGATGCTGCTCTGGTTCCTGCTGGGGAGCATCGCGATGCGCGGGGCGGGCTGTGTCTATAACGACATCGTGGATCGCGATCTCGACGCGAAGGTGGCGCGGACGGCCAGCCGGCCGATCGCGAGCGGCGCCGTCTCGCTCAAGGCCGCCTGGGCGTGGCTGGTGGCGCTCTGCCTCATCGGCCTCATCGTGCTGCTGCAATTGCGTTGGCAGGCGCAGCTTGTGGCGCTGGCGAGCCTGGCGCTGGTGGCGGCCTATCCGTTCATGAAGCGCATCACATGGTGGCCGCAGGCGTGGCTTGGGCTGGTCTTCACATGGAGCGCGCCGGTCGGCTGGGTGGAGATCAGCGGCGGAATGAACGCGGCGGGGCTGCTGCTTTATGCCGGGGCGTTCTTCTGGGTCATCGGGTATGACACCATCTATGCCTTGCAGGACAAGGAGGATGACGCGCTGGTCGGCATCCGATCGAGCGCATTGGCGCTGGGGGGGCATGTGCGGGCGGGCGTAGGCCTGTGCTTCGCGCTGGCGATCCTGCTCTGGGGCGGGGCGCTCTGGCAGATTACACCGCACTGGCTGGCCCTGCTGGCGCTGGCGCCGATGGCCGCGCATTTTTTCTGGCAGGTCGGCACGCTCAGGGAGGATGGCGCCGATCCGCTGGTCAAGTTCCGCTCGAACCGTTTCGCGGGATTGCTTCTGTTCGGCGCATGCCTGGTAGTCGGCGGCGTTTGACGCGATTGCAACCGGCCTGAAAGCGGGCGATAGAAGCGCGCGTGCCCGAACTCCAGACAATCGATGGGAAAGCCGTGCAAGCCATGTTGACGAAGCGGCCGATCATGGCCGCGCTGCTGGCGGGCGCGCTCTCGGCGACGGGCTTTGCGCCGCTTGGGCTGTGGCCCGTGACGCTGCTGATGCTCGCGCTGCTCATGCATCTGCTCTGGCTGGCGCCGGACCGCAGGCGCGCGGGCAAGATCGGCTATGCCTTCGGGCTGGGGCAATTCACCATCGGCCTCAACTGGATCGCCCATGCCTTCACGTTTCAAGATTCCATGCCGCATTGGCTGGGCTATCCGGCGGTGTTCCTGCTCTCGCTTTATCTGGCGCTCTATCCGGCTATGGCGGCGGTCATCGGCTGGACGCTGGGGCGCGGGCGGGCGCAGCTCTTCGCGCTGTTCCTCGCCTGTGCGTGGCTGCTCACCGAATATCTGCGTGCGAGCCTGTTCACCGGCTTTGCGTGGAATCCGCTGGGCGTGATCTGGCTGGGGACCGGGGTGGACCAGCTTGGCATCGTGATCGGCACTTACGGGCTCGGGCTGATCGCCATGCTGGCGGCCGGGGCCTTGTGGTGGCTGGGCCATCGCCAGTGGCGGCAGGCGGCGCTCATGCTGGGCGGGCTGGCGCTGATCGCGGCGCTGGGCGGCTGGCGGGCGGCTTCCATCCGGGCGAACGATGAGGCCGGCGCGATTGCGGCTGTCCATGTGGTGCAGCCCAATATCAACCAGAACGAGAAATACGACCCGGCGCTGGAAGAGCTGAATTATCGGCGGCTGGCCGAACTCAGTATGGAGCGGGACAGCAGCGCTACGTTGATCTTCTGGCCCGAGGCGGCGGTGCCGGCCGTCCTCGATATGGAGCCGCAGTGGCGGGGGCGGATCGCCTCGCTCTTGCAGATGGACGACCTGCTGATGCTCGGCGGGGACAAATGGCACTTCGCGCAGGAAGGCGGCGTGGCGAACACGCAGAAGCTGTCCGGAGCCAACAACAGCCTCTGGGTGCTGGACGCTCATGGGGCGGTGCTCGGGCGCTATGACAAGGCGCATCTGGTTCCCTTTGGCGAATATCTCCCGATGCGACCGGTGCTTGAGGCCATCGGCCTCTCGCGGCTGGTGCCGGGAAGCGTGGATTTCTGGCCCGGACCCGGACCTGGCTCGCTGGATCTGCCGGCGGCGGACGGGCGGCGCGCGCTGCGGATGGCAGTGCAGATCTGCTATGAGATCGTGTTCTCCGGACATGTGATCGACCGGGCGAACAGGCCCGATTTCCTGTTCAATCCCTCCAATGATGCATGGTTTGGAAGCTGGGGGCCGCCGCAGCATCTGGCGCAGGCGCGGCTGCGCGCCATCGAGGAAGGGATAGCCGTGGTGCGCTCCACGCCGACGGGCATTTCCGCGCTCGTCAATCCGGCGGGGCGGATCATCGACACCGTGCCTGCTGGCGAGGCCGGCGCATTCGGCGCGCCGCTGCCCGGTGCGCTCGCGCCGACGCTCTTCGCGCGCTTCGGCAACGCGATCCCGCTGGGCCTTACGCTTGTCCTCTTGGTTAGCGGCGTTGCTATCGGCCGGCGCAACCGCTAAAGGAAAGCCACATAAACATTTCTTTATATGAACTGCGGCCGCGTCAGAGCCGCTAGAAGAAAGGTCAAGTCCCCTCATGCGTTCCAGCTATCTCTTCACTTCGGAGTCGGTTTCGGAGGGTCATCCTGACAAGGTCTCCGACCAGATCAGCGATTCGATCGTCGACCTTTTTCTGAGCAAGGACCCGGAGGCGCGGATCGCCTGCGAGACTCTGACGACGACCCAGCTCGTGGTGCTGGCCGGCGAAATCCGCTGCAAGGGCATCTACGAAAATGGCGCATGGGCGCCGGGCGCGCTGGAGGAGATCGAGCGGACGGTGCGCAATACCGTCAAGGAGATCGGCTACGAGCAGGATGGCTTCCACTGGGAGACGCTGCGCTTTGAGAACAACCTGCACGGCCAGAGCGCGCACATCGCGCAGGGCGTGGACGCCAGCGGCAACAAGGATGAAGGCGCGGGCGACCAGGGCATCATGTTCGGCTTCGCGACCGACGAGACGCCCGACCTCATGCCGGCCACGCTGGACTACAGCCACAAGATCCTCGAGCGCATGGCGGCGGACCGCCACTCGGGCGCGGCGCCCTTCCTGGAGCCGGACGCCAAGAGCCAGGTGACGCTGCGGTTCGAGAACGGCAAGCCGGCGGCCGCGACCGCCATCGTCGTCTCCACCCAGCATGCGCGGGGCTATGACGCGGGCGAGAAGGAAGCCGAGCTGAAGGCCTATGTGAAGCAGGTGGTGGCAGACTTGCTGCCTGCCGCTTTGCTCTCTGATGCAACGGAATATCACATCAACCCGACCGGCAGCTTCGAGATCGGCGGGCCGGACGGCGACGCGGGCCTCACCGGCCGCAAGATCATCGTGGACACCTATGGCGGCGCGGCGCCCCATGGCGGCGGCGCATTCTCGGGCAAGGACCCGACGAAGGTGGACCGCTCGGCCGCTTACATCACCCGCTACCTCGCCAAGAATATCGTGGCGGCGGGCCTCGCCAAGCGCTGCACGATCCAGCTTGCCTATGCCATCGGCGTCAGCAAGCCGCTCTCGCTCTATGTCGACACGCACGGCACCGGCACGGTGAGCGACGACAAGATCGAGGCCGCCATTGCCGGCATCGGGAAGCTGGGCGGCCTGACCCCGCGCGGCATCCGCACGCACCTGGGCCTCAACAAGCCGATCTACAAGAAGACCGCCGCCTATGGCCATTTCGGCCGCAAGGCGGAGGGCGACTTCTTCCCCTGGGAGCGCACCGATCTGGTCGATGATTTGAAGGCGGCGCTGGGCTGAGAACGCCATAGGGCGGTTAGTGCCGCCTGGCAGCGCTAGGACGAATTGGCGGCGCGGGGCTTATGGCCCCGCGCTGTTTTCATGTGTGCTTCCCTTGAGAGAGGTGGATGATCCGGTCGTGGACATCCACCCGGCTTCAAGGGGTTAAGTGCGGTCGGTCCAGACAGGCGATTTCGAGACCCTCGCCGTGAATAGTGGCTGTTGGAACTTGTCCACGCTCCTAATCTCCGCCGCCTTTCCCGCCGCGCTCGAAAAGTTGGGGATTGCGCTCGATGAAGCGCCGTGCCCAGCTGTCGACATAGCTCTGGCGCTCCTGGCGCAGATAGCGCCACCCGGCGAGGCTCGCGATGGCCGCGCCGATCATGTTCACGATCATGTCCCACATGGTGTCGGTCAGCCCTGATGGGTCGCCCAGCATGGGCTTTTGCATGTTGAGCCCGAAAATCTCATCCATGGAGAACTCGAATATCTCCCACAGACCGCCGCAGCCCACCGAGAACATGAAGGCGAACAGGGCGATGAAGGAGGGCTGCATGTGGAGATCGACCTTCTCGTCCTCGTTCAGGATATAGACCACGAGAAAGCCGAAAACCCCAAGGAGAAGGCCCGCGCTGCTGTGGAGCGCCAGATCCCACCACCAGATACGTTCGTAATAATCCCGAATCTCGCCCAGAAAGAGCGAGGCGAACACAAACAGGACGATCACGACGTGGATTTCCGAAGGGATGGTGATCGCGCGCAGCCGATGCAGCACAACAGGGGCGAGGGACGCGCCCATCAGGGCGATCACCAGAGCGACGTGCATCCAATGCCCGTTGCTGACCAGCCCGACAAGTTCCGCGGCCATGACCAGTTGCAAAATGATGAGAACGACGAGACGGGCCTTGCGGGTGAGGCTCGGGCCCCCGGACGGCGGGGCCGGTTGGGGAACAGGATGCGGCTCGGGCATGGCTCGTCCTAGAGTGGTTTCGACGTTGAGGGAACGTCCGTGCGCTCGGAAAGAGCGGCAAACAAATGGAAAAATCGGATTGGCCCTGCCGGCCTGGATAATATCGGCGGCGCAGAGGTGCCCGTCGATCGGGGCGTATCCTTCCCCCTTTCCCTGAGCCCCTGAAATGCTCTAGGCGCTCGGCCATGACAGCGCATAAATCCGGTGATCCGACCACGCTCAAGCGCCTTTACGGGCGCCAGTCCGGCCATAAGCTGCGCATGGGGCAGCAGGCGCTGGTGGAGGATCTGCTGCCCGCGATCAGCGTGCCGGACGATGGCGAGATCACGGCGGCGCGGCTCTTCGGTGAGGATCGTCCGCTGCATTTCGAGATCGGCTTCGGTTCGGGCGAGCATCTGGCCTATCGGGCAGACCTGCTGCCCGACCATGGCTTCATCGGCTGCGAGCCTTTCCTCAATGGCGTGGTCGGCGCGCTGGGGCATGTGCGGGACCAGCATCTCCCCAATATCCGCCTGCATATGGGCAATGCGCTGGACGTGCTGGCGCGCGTGCCGGATGGATCGCTGAGCTTCGTCTACCTGCTCCACCCCGATCCCTGGCCCAAGGCGCGCCATGCGAAGCGGCGGATGATGAACAAGGGGCCGGTGGACATGATCGCCGCCAAGCTGAAGCCGGGCGGCGAGTTCCGCTTCGGCACCGATCATCCGGTGTATCTGCGCTGGGCCCTGATGGTGATGCGCGAGCGGACCGACTTCGAATGGCTGTGCGCGGGGCCGCAGGATTTCCTCAAGCGGCCGGGCGGCTGGCCGGAAACGCGCTATGAAGCCAAGGCGCGGCGCAAGGGGCATGAAGTCTGGTATATGAAATTCAGACGCAGATAATATGCCGCAGGTCGAGACCACCGGCGTTTCCCCGCTAACATATTAAGGTTCAACCAGATTTTTGGGGCGCCGGTGCTTACCCGGTGATTACTTTTCGCCGCGTGGTCCAAGTGAACCGCTAAACGTCGGCTTCCGGAATAAGCCGACGCTCTGGCGTTCTGTCGCGCTACATCCCTTAACGGACGAAACTGGTCGATGCCTGCCGCGTATCGACGGTGGGATATAAATCCGAAAGCGCGTTCAGCGCGAGAGGATGACGGGCCAGTCCCCAGCATCGCCGTCTTCGAGAAGGCGATGCGCAAGGTCCTGGTCTGGGCGAACTTCATGAGAGACCTGCGATGAAGGCACGCAAGTCCGTGAGCATCAACTGCGGCTGCTCGAATGCTGCAAAATGACCGCCTGCCGGCATTTCCGTATAGTGGACGACGTTATAAGTCTGTTCAGCGAAGCTGCGCGGCGTCGGCAGGAATACGGGATCCGGAAACGCCGCGATCCCCATCGGCACGGTGATGCGCGTACCCGCAGTGAAGTGATCCGACCCTTCCAACCGCTTGCCCCGGTAAATCCACGTCGACGTCACCTCCGACGCGGGCCCGACATACAGCATGATGTTGGTCAGCAACTGTTCCTCGGTGAAACGGGCCCACAAGTCCGGGCTGCCGTCGGCCCGCTTCGGTAAGTCCGCCCACATGCCGAACTTCTCCAGGATCCAGCCGACCAGGCCCACGGGGCTATCGGCCATTGAAACCCCCAGCGTCTGCGGGCGCGTTTCCTGCTCGTGATTGTAACCGGTTTCGCGATCGAGGATCACGTCGCGCCGGCTCATCAGGTCCTTTTCCGCACCGGTGATCGGCTTTGCGTCCTCGGCGAAGATGCTCACCATGTTGATATGGAAGCCGAGCAACGCATCGGGTCGATCATGCGCCATCCAGCTTGCGATGTGAGCGCCCCAGTCGCCGCCCTGTACGATGTAGCGCGAGCCCTCGAACAGCCGCGCCATCAGAGCATGCAGGATCTCGCCCGCACGGCGCGGCCCGATGATGCCGGTGATTGGGTTCGAGAAAGCGAACCCCGGCAGTGACGGCACGACGACGTCGTGCCCAGCGGCGACGAGCGGCGCGATGAGCGCCTCGAACTCGATGAAGGATCCCGGCCAGCCATGAAGCAGCAGCAGCGGCGGCCGCGATCCGTCGCCGCGCGCGTGGACGAAGTGGATATGCTCGCCGTCCACGTCGGTGATGAAGTGGGGCAGCGCGTTCAGCCGCCGTTCGATCGCCCGCCAGTCAAACCTTTCGAGCCAATAGTCGGCCAGCCGTCTCAGATCGGCCTTGCCGACGCCGGCTTCCCAGCCACCGGCATCGGGAAGCCGGCTCCAATCATAGCCGGACACTTTCTCGCGAATTACCTTCAGCCGCGCGTCCGGCACGTTTATCGCGTATCGATCCATCCTGGGGCTCCTCAGCGCTGTCGGGAGCATGCGTCCCTCTGTAGATGAACGATCGGCCTGAGGTCCGGTTCACGGTGAGAGGCAGCCTGAGGCGGCCAGGCGGTGGCCGCCATCGTCGGGGACCGTTTACAACGGTAGGAGAGCGCTCAATAACTTCTCCAGAGCCAAGGTCTTCGCATCTCACGCGCCTGCGCCTCAAACCAACGGTCGGCGCTGGCATAACCATCGCGAGCTACGCGCGCTGATACTCGGCTTTGTGGATAGACCATCTAAACCCCACAGGCGCACTGACTTCTGGAAAAGCTCGCCAATGGGGCTTCGTCAGAAGCTGTCATTCCGGTAGATATTTGTTCGAAGCGCCTTCTCAAGAGCATCGCTGAGGGCTGCCTGATTATATGGTTTGCCAAGCTTGGTCAGCGGACGCTGTCCTGCTTCCGGAATCTCACCATAGCCGGTGGCAAGAATGACCGGCAGGTCCGGGAAGCGCGTAGCGGCCTTCCCGGCCAATTCCGTTCCTGACATACCCGGCATAGCCTGATCCGTGATCAAAAGATCGACGTCATTGTGTGCGTCCAAGAGCTTGAGCGCCTCATCTCCAGTGCTGGCTTCGAGAACCTGATGTCCAAGATCCTCGAGCATCGCGACGGTGTTCATGAGAATGAGCATATCGTCATCGACGACGACGACCTTGAAACTTCGCCCGGAGGCCTGCGTGAAGGCTGAGGAAGGCGCCGGGCTGGAGATGGCAGACTCGCCGGACGAGGAGGGCAGCCAAAGTTCAGCGACTGTCCCGGCTCCTACCTCGCTCCGCAGAATAAACGTACCGTGGAGCTGGCGCGCAAGACCGTGGACCATGGATAATCCAAGGCCAGTCCCCTTGCCGACCCCCTTTGTCGTGAAAAAAGGCTCGCTGGCTCGGTTAAGCGTCTCGGTATCCATACCAGTGCCTGTGTCGATAACCGACAGAATGACATAATCACCTGCTGCAAGGTCCACGACCTCACCCTCCCGGACCTTCTGCTTAGCCGCAGCGATCTCGATCGAACCGCCGGCCGGCATTGCATCCCGCGCGTTGACCGCCAAATTCAGGAGTGCGAGTTCGAGCTGATTGGCATCGGCCACGACTGGAGGCAGGTCAGCGGGGATAGACAGCGCAAGCGGCCAGGACGGACCAAGCGTTCGGTCTATCAGATCCGTCATGCCCCGAACCAGTTGCCCAACTTCGACGCGCTCGGAACTCAAATCCTGACGCCGTGCAAAGGCCAGCATGCGCTGCGTGAGGGCAGCACCGCGTTCGGCTCCCTGCTGCGCGTTCCTAATCAGACGAAGCGTCTGGGGGTCCTCGGGAAGGCGCTTCTGAAGCATTTCGAGACTGCTCGAAATCGCCATGAGAAGATTGTTGAAGTCATGCGCGACTCCGCCGGTCAGCTGGCCGAT
>Ga0160433_100162_pt1 | contig 56292 bp, 47 predicted proteins | sample HID1972K_E0MG_FD_108235 | JGI IMG/M metagenome (GOLD analysis project Ga0160433, IMG submission 108235) | Enriched pill bug-associated microbial communities from UW Madison campus, WI, USA - HID1972K_E0 MG | ecosystem: Host-associated > Arthropoda: Insects > Digestive system > Unclassified ...
ATGGTTCGGATTCGGTCTGGAACTATGAGGCGGGCGCCAAGGTCCGCCTGTTCGACCGGGCACTCCAGCTCACCGGCACCGTCTTCCATGTCCAGTGGAACAAGCCGCAGACGCCCTACCGCCTGCCAACCTGCAACTTCGAATATGTGACGAATATCGGCGGCGCATACAGTCGTGGCTTCGACCTGCAAGGCTCATTGCGGGCCGCGCCGGGCCTCACCATCGACTTCGCCGTCGGCTACACGGACGCGAAGTTCACGCAGGACGTGCTCACCGAGCCCAATGCACAAGGCGAGCGGAGCCTTCTGGTCGGCGAGGGCATGAAATTGCTCGAAGTGCCGGAATGGACCGGATCGGTCGGCGCGCGGTACGATTTCCGCCTGTCGCAGGAATGGGCGGCCTATGCCTTCGGCGCCTATCAATATACCGGCTCCTATGTGAGCACGCTTGGCCCGGGCGTGCTGAGCTACTCGCCGGATGCCTTCAATGCCCCGGCCATGGATAATGTCACAGCCCGCGTCGGCGTCTCCAACGACATCGTCGACATCTCGCTGTTCGTGGACAATCTGTTCGGCAATAAGACGCTCAAGCTGAACGATCTGGTTGGCCGAACCTCGTGCAGAGATGCCGCCTGCTCGGTCAACGGCAGCTACTATCCGCTCGTGCGTGGCACGACGATGCGCCCGCGCACCATCGGGCTCAGCGTGACGGCGCGATACTGAGAGGACGCGACGATGACGTTACAGATCAGGACAATTACGCCTACCTTCGGCGCCGAGATCACCGGCGTCGACCTCACCAAACCGCTGACGCCCGAGACGGAGGCCGACATCGTCTCGGCCATCGGCGAATATGGCGTGTGCGTCTATCCGGACACCGGCCTTACCGACGAAGGGCATATCTGGTTCAGCCGCATGTTCGGCAATCTCTGGACCATCGGCGGCCAGGCCACGCGCAAGTCGCGCTTCGCTTATCCTCATCTGTTCGAAGCCGGCAACCTGACGCCGGAAGGGACGATCAGCGCGGACGAACTGGCGCGCAAGCGGCGCAAGGGCGACCGGCTGTGGCACACCGATTCCAGCTTCACCAAGGAGCGCACCACTTACTCGCTGCTGCTCGCGCATGAAGTGCCGGACGAGGGCGGAGAGACCGGCTTTGCGGACATGCGCGGCGCCTATGATGCGCTGCCCCAGTCCATGAAGGACCGGATCGAGACGCTCGAAGCCGAGCACAGCTATAATTACTCCCGCATGCTCGCCGGCTTCCCCATCACGGAGGAGGAAGTGGAACAGGGCATGATCGCCCGCCATCGGCTGGTCCACACCCACCCCATCTCCGGGCGCAAGAGCCTCTATATCGCCAGCCATGCCCTGCGCATCACCGGCGTGGAGAAGGAGGAAGGGCGCGCGCTCATCAAGGAACTGCTGGAGTTTGCGACCCAGCCGCAATTCACCTTCAACCATCACTGGAAGGCGGGCGATCTCGTCATCTGGGACAATTTCTCCACCATGCATCGCGGCGGGGAATATGACGACATCAATCACCGCCGCGACATGCGCCGCACGACCGTGATGGCCTATCCGCCGCCGCCGGTGGTGATGGACCCCCGCTTCGCCGACCGCTTCGATCCCTCACAGTTCGAGGCCATGGCGCATGGCTGATCCGGTCGCGCGGCTTCCTGTGACGGACCGGAATGAGGCGCGGATTTCAAGTGAAGGGAGGCGCCGCCATGCGCGCCGCTGAGCCTCCCATGGAGGGCAGTGCCACGGCCACGGCGGACGAAGCCGTCACGCCGGCCGCGGATGCGGACGCCAAGGCCCCGGCCTGGGCAGCGCCTCGCACGGCCTGGTTCACCTTGTCCATGATCGGAGCGGTGACGGTCCTCGGGCAGATGGATCGGGCGATTTTCTACCTGCTCGTCAATTCCATCAAACGCGATCTTCAATTCACCGATACGCAGATGAGCCTGCTGATGGGCGCCGCTTATTCCGGCGCCTATTTCCTCTTTGGGCTGCCGATCGCGCGCCTCACCGATGTCGCGACCCGCAAATATATCCTGCCCTGCGCGCTGGCCGCGTGGAGTTTCGGGACGGTGCTCTGCGCTCTCGCGGCCAATTTCTGGCAACTTTACATCGCGCGGTCGATCGTGGGGGGCGGCGAGTCCGTGAAAGGCCCCTGCTCGGTCTCCATGATCTCGGACCTGTTCCCGCGCGACCAGCTGCCCCGCGCCTATGCGGCCTATAATTTCTCGATCCGCTTCGGGGAGGCGCTCGCCCTTATCATCGGCGGCTTGCTGATCGGCTATTTCGCGACTCTGGGCACGGTGAACGTGCCGCTGCTCGGGCCGATGCGGGACTGGCACATGGTCTTCCTGATCTTCGGGATACCGGGCATCGTCTTCGCGCTCATCTTCGTCTCGACGGTCAAGGAGCCGGCGCGGCACGGACGGAAGGTGAAAGGCTCTGTCCCTCTCAAGGATGTGTTCGCCTTCCTGTTCCGCAGCAAGGCGGGCGCGGTTCTCATTCCCATTCTGCTCGCCTCGGCGGTCAATAATATCGAGATGGTCGGCATCGGCTCCTGGCGCCCGGCTTTCTATGAACGCACTTACGGCTGGGGACCGGCCGATTTCGCGCCGATCATGGGCGTCGCCAATCTCATCCTGGCACCCATCGCGCTGATCGCGGGGGCAATGCTGTCCGAGCGGCTGGCGCGGCAGGGTCATGCGGACGCCAATATGCGCATCGTGCTGTGGGCCAATATCGGCTCCATCCCGCTCGGGATCATCAGCCCCCTGATGCCGTCGTTCGAACTGGCCCTGGCCACCAGCCTGATGAGCACGTTCCTCGTCATCGCCAGCGCGCCTTCCCTGCTTGCGGCCATGCAGGTGGTGACCCCCAACGAGCTGCGGGGGCAGGTCAATGCGCTCTATCTCTTCACGCTGAGCGTGCTGGGGCAGGGACTGGGGCCGACGGTGGTGGCGCTGATGACCGACTTCGTCTTCCAGTCGGAAGCCGACCTGCGTTATGCCATGGTGACGATCGCGGCTCTGGCTGGCCCCATATCGCTCGCCCTCGTCTGGATTGCGGTCAAGCCTTATGGCGAGGCCTATAAAGCGGCGAGCGCGGCTGAATGAGGATTTAGGGGACGGGCTCGAAATCCGCGAGCCGCCCCTTGAGGCCCGCATTCTCAAGCATGGCGTCGGCCAGAAGCTGCTTGAGACGCTGGTTTTCATCGCGCAGCCGCTCGACTTCGGTGCTGGATGGTTTCGCGCGGGCGGGCGGTGCAGCGCGCGCGGGCTCAGTTCCCCCTGCCGGCTGATCTTCCAGTTCGATCTGGAGCATCCGGCCGGCATTCGCGGTGAGATGATCCAGCATATCGAGGTAGAAATTGCGCTCGCCCGGCGTGCAGGCCGCGAACAGCAAGGCGTTCCGTTCCCCGCTGATCTCGCGAATGCGCCTGTATCTCGCCAGGCCTGCGTCGGTGAGGGAAAGAGCCGTATTGACCCGCTGGTCGTCCTGCCGATCGAGCAGGCCGGCTTCATGCAATTGCTTCACCATCCGCGCGACCTGGCTCTTGTCCCGGCGGATCAGCGCGATCAGGCCGGAAAGGTTGATCGGCTGATTTTCCTCGATCAGCGAGAGCGCGCGCCATTCGAAATGGGAGAGGCCCGCTTCGCGCTTGAAGACAAGCGTGCCGCTGCGCCGATTGTAGGTCATCAGGCTTTGCAGCCAGGGCAGGACCATGTTGCGCACGGAAGGCTTGTCCGCCTCCTCCGACAGACCGTCCGTCAGGTTGGGCAGATGGTGGACCTGCGATCGCTCCTCCAGATCGATATCGACGCCTCGCTCGTCCGCGATGAAGATGCTCGATGCGCGATCGATGAGGGCGCCCGTCATTCCGATGAACCGCGCGATTTCCTCGCTCCCAAGCTCATGGCAGAGCTGCTGGTCCCGCTCACGGGCGATGGCCATAATATCGAGGAAGATGGCATGTCCCGCCGCGCTGAGGCCGATGGCGCTCCGGTGGCTGCGCCGATCAATCAGACCGGCCTCGTCCAGCGCCTTCAGGCCGCGACTGATCTGCGCCTTGCCGCGCCCGGAGACCGTCGCGAGATCCCTGGATATGATGCTGCCATACATGCCGATCATGAAGATGAGCTGCCGGTTGATATCCGGCATGTGCAGGCGCCGCGGATAAGCGATCCGGGCGCTCTCATCGGCAAGCTGCATGAGCGTGATGAGGCGGGCGTAGAGCAGGTCCTTGCCCACGCTATGCGATTCTTTCCGTTCCCCGCTTTGCATCCGATATCCTTCAGCCGCCCCTCGCCGGCCCGCGCGAGGGGACGCATAGGCACACGCTGCTGACGACCGCAACTTTTCCGGCTGGCCGGCGGAAGGGGTAGATCGCCCTTCCGCTGGGGCCCGGCTCAGGCCGCGCTGGCTTCCTTCAGCGCTTTCAGTTCCCGGAACATCTCGCCCTGTCGCTTGAACACGCCGTTCGAATAATAATCGAGCAGGGGCAGGCTGGATGGATCTTGCCCGGCTTCCTTGGCGAAGCGGTTGATGAGATCGTCCGTGCCGGTTTCCAGCTTCCCGTCCGCGCCCTCGACGGCGGGGAAGCTGGGCTGCTGCCCCTCGGCTTCCATGCGCGCGCGCAACGCCTTGTGCGTCTCATCGCCATCGTCGAAAACCTGGAAATCGAAGCGGTCCGCCAGTCCGGCTTCGGTCAGGAAGACCCGCAGCTTGAGGCAATAGGGGCATGTGCGCTTGAGATAGGCGGTGGTCTTGGTCTCGTTCGTCATGATCGTTCTTCCCTCATCCGTCTTGAAACATGGCGCAGCGCTCGCCAGCGCTCAGGCGCCCCAGCGGCCCAACGCGGGCAGGCCCAGAAGATAACGCCCGAAGCCCTGAGCGGAAGTATCATATTCGTTCGCGATGTGGCTCCGCCCGGCATGAGCGTCCCGCCACATGCGCTGGATCGGGCTGTCGAGGCGAATGGACGTGCCGCCCGCCACGGCAAACAGCCGGTCGATCGTGCGCGTGGCCAGTTCCTGCACATAGATGCCCGTGGCTGCCGCGTTGGCGGTGAACTCTTCATCGGGCAGGATGCCGGCCGCGGCCCGGTCCTCGATTCGGTTGAGGGAGTCCTCCCAGAGCAGCGTGGCGGCGCGCAGCTCCAGTGTGGATTCCGAAAGGCGCATGGAATTGGGAATCGAGTTGGTGGGGATGCGGGTGCCCGGCACGGTCCGCCCGCGCACCTTTCCGATGACGATCTCCAGCATCGCATCGGCGATCCCCAGGAAAACCGGGGTGAGCGCGGTGCCGATCGTGGCGGCATAGCCTGCATTCCAGAGCGGACCATTATGCAGGCCCTCACCCTTGGTGTAGCGGTTCACCATCGCGCCGCTCATCTCGATCCGGTAGGACGGGACGAACACGTCATCGAGCACCAGCATCCGGCTTGCCGTGCCAGCCAGACCCATGACATGCCAATTGTCCTCGATCTCGTAATCCGCGCGCGGCACGAGGCAGAAATAGGGCATGCGGAAGCGCTCGCTGTTCGTCTGCGAGACATCCGGCAGGCTCACGCCTACCATCGCCCAAGTGGCGTTCACCGAGCCTGATGAGAAAGGAAACTTGCCGGTGACGCGCAGGCCCCCATCCACGATTCTGGCGCGCGTGATCGGCAAGCCCGATGTGGACGCGAGGGTATCGGGGCCATCCGCCCAGAACTCGTCCTGGAGCTTCCGGGAATAGAGGCTGGTGATGAAGGGATGCGCGCAAAGCACCCCGATGACCCAGGCCGTCGACGCGCAGGCGCTGGCGACCATGCGGATCGCGCGCGTCACCTCAAGGATGCTCTCCTCGCTGCCGCCATATTCCTTGGGCACATAGACGCGCCACATGCCCGCGAGGCGCAGGGCCTCGATGGTCTCATCGGAAACGCGGCGATTTTCCTCGGTCTCGGCCGCCAGTTCGGCGATGCGCGGCAGTAACGCCCCGATTCGGCTGGTGAGCGTCGATCCCGCCGGCCAGCTTGCGGTGACATCATCCACGCGAGGAGCGGTTTGGGTCATTACGGTCATTTCTCATGCCTCCCTCAACCGGCCATCCAGGCGATGGTTTCCCGCGCGCGCGCGATGTAGCTGGGCGCTTCCTGCAGGCGCTGGCCCTCGGCGCGGATGAACGTCACATCGGTGATGCCGATGAGGCCCAGATTGGCGCGCAGCAGCGGCTCCTGAAAGTCCGCGGCGCTGGCGGGCGGCTGGCTGTAATCGCCGCCACGCGAGAGGATGACATAGGCCTTCTTGTTCCAGATCAGTCCCTTGTACTGGCCCTGCCCGGTGAACTTGAAGGTCCGCCCGGCGCGCGTCAGATAATCGACCCAGCTCTTGAGCTGCGTGGGCATCGACATGTTGTACATGGGGCAGCCGATCACGAGGACCTTGGCGTCTTCCACTTGCCGGATGAGCTTTTCGGAAAGATCGACGGCAGCCTGCCCTTCGGCGGTGCGCTCGCCTTCGGGAGACATGAAGCCTTTGATCGCTTCCGGCCCCCAATGCGGCACCGGATCGCGCGCCAGATCGAGCGTCTCGATTTCGGTTTCCGAGTGGCTTTCCTTCCACCGCGCGACAAACTCGTCGCTCAGCGTGCGCGTCACCGATTTGTCCAGATTGGGACTGGACTGCACGTGCAGCAGCTTGATCATCGCTCTCCTCCGTTCTTTGTTCTCAGTCGGATGATTAATGCAACTTACGGGGAATCGGAGGAGTTCGTCAACTTCATTCCGCTGCGGACCTGCTCCAGAAACGAACCCGCACCGGCAGGCGTTTGCATTTGGCGCGCTGAACGGCAATTGAGCGGGAGGTTATGATGCACGCTTCAAGCGCTGTATCGCAGGTGGCAGGGAGGGGTGAAGTTTGACGGAACCGCAGGACAAGGCCTCGCCACAGACATCCCCGCTCCAACTGCCTCTTTTCCGCGCGGTCTGGATGGCGAGTCTCGCTTCCAATTTCGGCGGGTTGATCCAGTCGGTCGGCGCGTCCTGGACCATGACCAGCATGGGCGCTTCGGCGGAGATGATCGCGCTCGTCCAGTCCTCGATCAGCTTGCCCATCGTGCTCCTTTCCCTGTGGGCCGGCGCGGTCGCGGACAATCTGGACCGGCGCAAGGTGATGCTATGCGCCCAGGTCTTCATGCTCGTCTCCTCGCTGATCCTCGCGTGGGCGGCCTGGGCCGGCATGCTCTCCCCCTGGGCGCTGCTGATCTTCACCTTCCTCATCGGCTGCGGAACGGCCGTGAATGGCCCGGCCTGGCAAGCGTCAGTGGGCGAAATGGTGCCTCGGCCCCTGTTGCCGGAAGCGGTGGCGCTCAACAGCATGGGGTTCAACATCGCGCGCAGCGTGGGGCCGGCCGTGGGCGGCGCGATCGTCGCGGCGGCGGGCGCGGCGGCGGCGTTCCTCACCAATGCCGTCAGCTATGTTGGCCTGATCGTGGTTCTTGCGCGCTGGAAGCCCAATATCCCGCGCAGCACATTGCCGCGCGAGCGGCTCGGCATGGCGATGCTGGCTGGCGTTCGATATGTCAGGATGTCGCCCTCGATCCGGGGCGTGCTGATCCGCGCCATCATTTTCTGCATACCGGCGAGCGCTATCTCGGCCATGCTGCCCCTTGTCGCGCGCGACCTCGTCGGGGGCGGGCCGCTGACCTATGGCCTGTTGCTCGGCGGTTTCGGGATCGGCGCGGTGGGCGGGGCGCTGCTCAGTCGCAGGTTGCGACAGCACCTCTCTACCGAGGGCATCGTGCGCGCGGCCGCCCTCGCGCTCACCATCGGCGCTGCGGCCACATCGATGCTGGGCTATCTCATTCCCACCATGCTCGTTCTCGCCCTTGCGGGAGCCGGCTGGGTGCTCGCGCTGTCGACCTTCAATGTGAGCGTGCAGATGGCCTCGCCGCGCTGGGTCGTCGCGCGCGCGCTGGCGCTTTATCAGATGGCGGCCTTCGGCGGCCTGGCGGCGGGGAGCTGGCTGTTTGGCGTTCTTGCCGATCATCAGGGCGTCGCTGTTGCCTTGGGCGTCGCTTCAGTCGTTCAGTTGCTGGGCATGGTGCTCGGCTTCCATGCGCCGCTGCCGGCGATCCAGCAGCTGGATCTTGCGCCGATCGACAGCTGGGAAGAGCCGGACACGGCCATTCCGGTCCAGCCGCGCAGCGGGCCGATCGTCATCACCATCGAGCATCGCATCGCGGAGCGCGACATCCGACAATTCCTGACCGCCATGGAAGAACGCAAGCGCATCAGGCTTCGGGATGGCGCTAGCGAATGGACGCTACTCCGCGATCTGGCCGATGCGCAATTGTGGATCGAGCGCTATCATGTGGCCACCTGGCTGGATTATGTCCGGCACAATCAGCGGCGCACCAATGCCGATCAGGCCAACACTCTGGAATTGCGGAAGCTGCGGCTGGCCGAGCCGGTGATCCATCGCCGGATCGAGCGGCAGACCGGTTCACGCTCCTTTGCGCGACACCCCGATGCGCGCGAACTCGACCCGATGACGGACCCCACCCGCTCAAGCTGAATGCATGCGCTCAGTCGAAGTCGAACCCGGCGGCTTCCGCTTCGGCGATGACCTGCGCGCCGGTCTTCTCATGGGATTGCGCGGCCAGCCTCGCCCAGCCGGGTCGCTGGTCCACGAAGATCTGCTCGCTGACCGCATAGCCGGCCGGCAGCGGGAATAGTCCCGCCATGAACGCCCGCGTGTCGGCGGGGATGAAGTGATACCACAGGCTGCTTCCGCATCGGCCGCAGAAGGCGCGCTCCGCCCAATCCGATGAACGATAGGCGCTGACATGCTCCATGCCGGTGATGGCGGGCGCATCGTCCTTGTCGCCGTGCAAGGTGAAAAGAGGGCCGCCGCTCCAGCTTCGGCACATGTCGCAATGGCAGACTTCGATGTCGCGGCTCTTCTGGCTCAGCGCGATCGAGACCGCGCCGCAGAGGCAGCTTCCCTTCAACATGTCGTTTCCCGCGTCATCGCTCATCGCCGGCCTCCTGATCAGATTGCCGAGCCTGGATAGCTGTATACCGCCTCAAGCAACAGGGCGTGGAACCACCGGAATCCCGTCGGGCCGCTGCTCGGGCACCTCGGCCTTGCTTGAAGCAGGGGTTCCCGGCCTGACTGCGGTGATCTGCACAGGCACGGACTTGGCGGCCGGCGTGTTGCTGCGCCGGTCGCGATGATCCAGAGGCAGGAGCGCGTTCGTCTCCGGATAATAAGCCGCGCAACAGCCTTGTGGCACATCATAGGCCACGACCTTGAAGCCGCTCATCCGCCGGTCGATGCCATCCGCGGCCACGGTCTTGAACTCGATCAGATCCCCTTCGGAAAGCGTGAGCCGGGCCATGTCCGCCTCGTTCATGAACACGACCAACCGCTCGCCGGCGACACCCCGGTAGCGGTCATTGTAGGAATAGATCGTGGTGTTGAACTGGTCGTGGCTACGGATCGTCATGAGTTGCAGATGTGCGGCATCCGGATGATCGTCGTCGCCATCCATCATGCCCGGGACGAACAGGAAATTGGCCTTGCCGGTGGGTGTTTCCCACCTCCGCTCACGCACCGGGATAGGCAGATGGAAGCCGCCGGGCGCGGCGATCCGCCGATTATAGCCTTCAAAGCCGGGAATAACGGCCTCGATCTTGTCTCGGATGCGCGCATAGTCGGCGATCATTCCGTCCCAATCGACCTCGCCCCGGCCGGGGACGGTCGCCTTCGCCAGTTCCGCCACGATCCAGGGCTCGGAACGGCAATGTTCGCTCGCGGGTCTCAATTGGCCCGTTGAGCCATGCACCATGGCGAAGCTGTCCTCCACCGTGACTGTTTGTGTTCCGCCGGCCTGCATGTCGAGTTCGGTCCGGCCAAGCGCGGGCAGCACGTAGGAGCGCTTGCCATGGGTGAGGTGGGATCGGTTGAGCTTCGTCGCCACATAGACGGTCAGGCCGATGTCGGGGACTGCGGCGCAGACCCGGTCGATGTCCGGGATGGCCCGGAAGAAATTGCCTCCCATCGCGAGGAAGGCATCCACCTCGCCGCGCAGGATCGCCTCGCAGCACTCGGCCGTGTCATGGCCCCAGTCGCGCGGCGCGATGAATTGAAACGCCGCATCCAGCCTTTGCAGGAAGGGCTCGGCCGGGGTCTTGTTGATGCCCACTGTCCGGTCGCCCTGGACGTTGGAATGCCCGCGAATCGGGCAAGCGCCGGCGCCCAGCCTGCCCAGGTTGCCGCGCAGCAGCAGCAGGTTGATGATCTGATGCATCGCGTCGCCGCCATGCCGATGCTGGGTGATACCCATGCCCCAGCAGACGATGACGCGCTCCGCCTTCATGTAGATATCGGCCGCCTGCTGAAGCTGCTCGCGCGTCAGTGCGGTGAAATGCTCGATGGTCGGCCAGTCCAGCGCACGAACATAATCGGCGAGGGCTTCGAAGCCATGGGTATGCTGCTCGATAAAGCCGACATCGAGAATGCGCGGCTGCCCTGCGGCCTGCGCCGCATCGTCGGCCTCGATCACCAGCTTGCAGACCGCCTGCATGGCAACGACGTCGCCGCCGGTGCGAAGCTGGAAATAGTTGGAACTGATGGCCTGCCCTCTCCCCGTGAGCATCTCGACGGGGTTCTGGGGGTCAGTAAACTTGACCAGCGCCCGCTCTTTGAACGGATTGAACGTCACGATCGGGATACCGCGCTTTGCCATATCGTGCAGATAAGTGAGCATGCGGGGCGAGTTGGTCCCCGGATTCTGGCCGATGATGAACAGAGCGTCACACGCTTCCCAATCGTCCAGCGTCACCGTGCCTTTGCCCAGACCAATGCTCTCCGGCAGCGCCATGGTGGTGGTGGCGTGACACATATCCGAGCAATCGGGAAAATTGTTGGTGCCAAGCAGGCGTCCGTAGAGCTGCCAAAGGAACGCCGCTTCGTTCGAGGTACGCCCGGATGTGTAAAGCTCCACGCGGTTGGGATCGAGCGCTCGCACGGTTTCGCCGATCTCGCGGATAGCCGTGCTCCACTCGACCGCTTCATATCTGTCCGTCGATCCATTGTATCGCAGCGGATGGGTCAGTCGGCCCTCGTCCTCCAGCGCATGGTCGCTCCAGCCCCTCAATTCCTGCACGGTGTGCGCGGCGAAGACCTCGGGGCCTGTTCGCTTGGCAGTGGCTTCCCACGCCACGGCCTTGGCGCCGCTCTCGCAATATTCGGCGACATGGGGTTTCCTGGGATCCGGCCAGGCGCAGCTCGGGCAATCGAAGCCTCCGGGCTTGTTCATGTTCAAGAGCGCCCGGTTGCCCTTTACGAGGATGCGCTGCCGGGCAAGCTGCCGCTCTGTCGCATTGAGGGCGCCCCAGCCGCCTGCCGGGGGCTGGTCGGGAGCGTTCTTGCGAGCCTTGACCATGGCGATCCTCTGTTCCTTGGAGAAATGACAGGTCTTTCAAGAACGCTGCTCGACCGAGTCCGTTTCGCCGGTCGAACGCCGGACAGCGGTTTCCGTGGAGATTCCTGCCAGCCTGATTGGACCAATCTGATTAGAAAGGCGCTGAAGGAGGATGCCGCGAGCGTTCGAAGATCGCGGACACCAATGCGATCCGTTCCACCTCGGCATAGCCGGGCGTATCAAGCTCCTCGCCGAACACGTCGGGATCGATTTCCTGGTAGCGCAATGACATGCGGCATTCGTCCGCGAGCAAGGACAGCGCCGTCTTGAGGCGATCACGCCCCTGGACGATGGCGCTCCCCGTATACAGGATGAGCCGCCCGCCGGGGCGCAGCGCAGCGATGGCCGCGCGGGACATGGCCAGGGCGATTTCAGCGCCGTGCATTCCTCCGCCATCGCGATAGGCGCGGCCCGCCGGATCGATGATGTAGGGCGGGTTGGCAAGGGCCAGGTCGATTTGCCCAACATGTCCGGCGAGATCGCGCCCATGCCGGGCTTCTATGCGCGCACCCGCATGGGCTGCATTGATCGCAGCCAGAGCCAGTGCCCGCGCATTGAGATCGGTCATGACCACCCTTGCGTCCGGAAACAGATCCGCGGCGGCGATGGCGCCCACACCCGCGCCTGTCCCGATATCGACGAGAACGCTGTCCGCGCCCAAGCTCAGATCCTTCGCTTCCGCGCGGATCAGGTTCGCGAACCGATAGCTGTCCGGCCCCAGGAAAACCGCATCGTCCTGCTCGGTGGGGTAGGCCGAGTGCAGGTACAGTCGATCATGCAGAGACGATACCCGGATGCGCGCCTTGAGATGACCATCCGAACCGGCCTCCACCATTCCGGCCTCCGTCAACAGCCGTTCGACCGCTCCGTCTATCTGGCCGGATGCAAAGGGCATGCTCCATCCCAGCACATCCTCATTGCTGCTCCCGAGTTGTCCCCAGCGGCGAGCCAACACGCGCGCGTGGCTGGCGGGCGTAATGGTCACGAAATGGTAGGATGTCGCGGCAAGGTGGCGGAGCAGGTTCCGCAGGGCGTCTCTCTGGTCCGACGACAGTGTCCCGTGCGGATCTTCATTCGTCATCGCACCGGCCTCCGGACATCACAGACGCCTTCAACGGCTCCATGCCGCGGGAGTTCCGCGCGGACCGCCGAAATCGCTCGTCAGGGCTCTCCTTACACTGGTTCCAAAAACATCTTTCTTGCCAATGGCTTGGTTGATGTCTTCCCTCACATGTTAGTGCGCTCGACGGAACCTCGGCAGCGCAGTGGCGTTGGGAAAGCATCAATTAACAGTCGAGTATCCCATGGCTACTTTGTTCGCTTCTACCGACGATCACTATGACCGGTCCCCTTCAGTTTTCTCCTCCCCGCTGTTCACCGACGATTTCCAGCGTTCACTCGCTCGCTGGAATCGCGACCGTCTTGCCCCTGCTTTTCCCACATCGGACTGGCAGGAGCAGCTCTCCAGAAGCACGCATATGCTCCGCCTCGAAGGCGAGTTCCTTGAAGCGCTGAGACGTTCCGTCGCCGATGCCGCCGCCGAAGCGCCCAGCGACGCTGACGGCTTCGTCGCATGGTTCGAGAACCTGAAGGAAGTCGGCCCTGGGCAAGGAGATCCGCTTTTCCCGTGGCTGGCGGAGCACGCCACGCGCGACGAATTGCGCTGGTTCTTCGAGCAGGAAGCGGCCGGAGAAGCCGGTTTCGACGATCTGGTGGCGATGACCCAGGTGAAGCTGCCGAACTCTGCCAAGCTGGAGCTGGCACGCAACTATTGGGACGAGATGGGCCGGGGCAACCTCAAGGGAATGCATGGCCCGATGCTCGACACGCTGGCCGAAGCGCTGGATGTCCGGCCATCGATCGAGGCGACCGCGGGCGAAAGCCTTGCGCTTGCGAATACCATGACCGGCATGGCCACATCGCGCCGTTACGCCTGGCATTCGGTGGGAGCGCTCGGCGTCATCGAACTCACCGCGCCGGGCCGTTCGGCCTTGGTGGCGCAGGGGCTGCGGCGCATCGGCCTTTCCGGGAAGGAGCGCCACTATTTCGATCTGCACGCCGTCCTGGATGTGAAGCATAGCGAAGCCTGGAACATGGAAGCCCTCCATCCGCTGGTTTCCGAAGATCCTCGTCGCGCCGTAGCCATCGCGGAAGGCGCATTGATGCGGCTGGCGTGCGGCGCCCGATGCTTCGAGCGCTATCGCGCGCACTTCTGGTAATCCGCGTTCCGGCGGGGCCGCCCCAGCCACAGGGCCAGCGCTGTTAAGATAGAGTGGCCGATGCGCGCCTTGCGCTCTGGATGCGCCTCCCGCTAACAGTCAGGATGACCGATCGCGGGCCCGGCAGAGGTGGAAATGCGCAGACTATTGCTTGCCGTCGCCGTCCTGCTCGCCGGCTGCGCCGACCGCGAAGGGTCGATTCAGGCCGCGCGGCAATTGGCGGAGATCAATTATCCCGGCCAGCTTGAGCTCTATGACACGCAACTCCAGAAAGACCATTACGACATCATCTTCGCGGTCAAGGGCGACCCCATCACGCGCATCCGCTTCGGTATGGATCGCGATCCCGGCACATGCCGGCCCGGCACGCCCTGCGAGGCGCGGCTGCGCAACGCCTACGCCCTCGGCATCGCCAGCGGGGCGCGCCTGAAAGCGCTCAATACCGCCTTTCACGATTGCACCGTGCCCTTGCTGGCCGTGGAAGGTGCGGACCCGAAGAACAGCCGGCTGGTCGTGGAGCTTGATCTCGGCGAGACGGACCAGCAGCCGGCGCTGGACCGCCTGAACGCATGCGTGCAACGCTTCCGTGGGATCGGCGGCGATGAAGGCCCGCTCCTGTTCCGCATCCTGCGCCCCGCCCCGCACGGCCCTGCGCGAATGCCGGACCTCGTGACTTTCGAGACGCGGACTCCGGAAGACCGCCGGGACGAACCGCGTTACGGCGTGGCAGCGCTCCATGGCCAGGATAGCATCGCGCAGGAAAGGTTGACGATCGACACCAGCTATGTGCGCCGCGGCCCGATGGCGGAGCCGCTGGAGGACGCCGTCCGGTCCTGGCTTGCCACTCAGCGGCCGGACACGGTGCTGCGCTCGCCGGCTCTCTATTGGGGAATCAAGCTGGATTCCCGACGGCTCGATATCGTCCGCGCCTATGTCCTTGCCTGCAGCGAGCCGGCGCCACCGGGCAAGGGGCTGTGCAAGCAGGATCTGGCGGTGCGGGTCGCTTATGATCTGAAAGGCGGAGAGGCCCGGGAGATGAGTTTGCTGTCCATATCCCGCCAGAGCGGATCGCCCTTGCGCTTGCCAGAGTTGCCAGGCCGCTGAAAAGCCGCATATTCATGGCCTTCGCGCCACATCATCGGAGGTGAACATGCATGGGGCAGATGGGCATGGGGCAGATGGGCCGGATCGCCATTGCCGTTTGGTTTTTGGGAGACGGCCCAGGATGATGCGCTTCCTTCTGCCCATGATGGGCGCGGCCCTTGTGATGAGCGGGCCGGGAATGGCAGAGGCGTCCATCGGCGGGGACGAGCCGGCGCCGGTCGATGGCACATTCAGGATCGGCAGCACCGGCATCCACTGCGTCCGGGAGCCTTGCCCATGGCGCGGCATCACCCGGATCGGGGAGGACGGCCACCGGGAAGGCTGGCCGCTCTGGAGCGGCAGCGAATCGCCCGTCGTCAAGGCCGACGACGATACGCAGCGCCGCATCGACGCATCGTGGCGTGACCATGGCTGCCTGATCGTTCAAGGCCGCTTCGAAAAGGGCGAACTCGCTGTCCACCGCGTCATCAGCGAGTGCTAGACATGAACGGGCGGCGGACCTTCGTCGACCGGCTCGTGTCGCGCGAGCATCGTTTCTCCATCGGCGTCGTCAAGGAAACCGGGCAGCATTATATCTCGATCCCGGTCAGCAATCAGCGCGTGGATTACGAAGAATATTATGAGATAGACGAGGCCATGGCCGCCAGGTTCCTCGCCGGTCCTGACGATGCCCTGCCTTTCGTCGAGCGTTGCCGGCGCCGCGAGGAGGATGCCCGTCTGATCTACCAGCCGAGCGCCGATCGCGGGACAGCGCTCTGATCGGTACGTAAACGCCCCGCTTCCGCCGGCTCGCCTCTTATGCGTTGCGATCTAGATATCAGCATCGGATAAATCATTATTGGGTTGACTTAATCGTCATGGAGCAGAAAGGGGGACCAACTCGTTATTGCGAGGCAGTCGCAATTGTTGGCGAAAGCCAGTCCACTGGAGTATCCCTAGGTGTTCGTGTTGAGGCATGAAGGCAGCCTGCTTGAGGCATCGGGTATCGCGCGGAGCCTTCGTTTTCGCGGGACCGGTAGCGTGGAGCGGCAGGTGCGGGCCTTCTTCGCGGCGCAGGATGCGGGTGTGCAGGGGCTTTTGGTCGGCGTGCTGCCGTTCGATCTGGATGGTGAAGTCATCCTGTCGCAGCCCGAGCAGGTCTATCATGGCGGCCCGGCATGGCCCGTCCGGGAAGCGCCCCCCGAGGCAGTCAAGCCCCGGCGCATCACCGAAGTGCCGACGGCGGCGGCCTATGCGGCAATGGTGCGCGATGCGCTGGCGCTGATCGCCGCCGCGCCCCAGGATGGCTTGCGGAAAGTCGTGCTCTCCCGCAGCCTGCGCATGGAAATGGACGCGCCGGTGGACCCGCTGTTGATCGCGCAGCGCCTCTCCATCGATCCCAGCATCACCGTGTTCCTTGCCTCGCTGGGCGGCGAAGGCGAGGGAAAGGCGATCGTCGGCGCAACACCGGAATTGCTGCTGTCCCGCCGGGGGCTCGCCATCGCTTCGCACCCGCTTGCCGGCTCCGCCGCGCGCTCCGCCGATCCGGCCGAGGATCGTGCGGCGGCCGACGCGCTCCTGCGTTCGGACAAGGATCGCCGGGAGCATAAGCTGCTTGCCGAGGCGGTGCTGGATACGCTCGCGCCTTATTGCGCCTCGCTGAGTGCGCCGGACGGCATTGCGTTGCGCGCCACGGCGACGGTCTGGCATCTCGGCACGCGCATTGAAGGCGTCTTGAAGAGCGTGGATGCGCCTTCAGCCGCCGGGCTGGCGGCGCTGCTGCATCCGACGCCGGCCGTGGGCGGCCATCCGCGCACCGAGGCGCTGGCCGCCATCCGCGCGCTCGAACCGCATGAGCGGGGTTATTATGCCGGTGCGGTCGGATGGGTCGATGGCCGGGGCGATGGCGAATGGTATGTCTCCCTGCGCTGCGCCGAAATCGCTGGCGAGGAGGTCGTGTTGCAGGCAGGCGCCGGCATCGTCGCCGGGTCCGATCCCGACGCCGAAGTGGCCGAGACCGCCGCGAAATTCCGGGCGATGCTGGCCGCGTTGGGTCTGGACAATGGGGGGCATTTTCTGGAGGAAGCGGCATGAGCACCGCACCCTCCCTCCAGCAGATCTGGCCCGCCGAGTTCGCGGCGCGCTATCGCGAACGTGGCTATTGGCGGGGCGAGACCTTCCGCTTCCTGCTCGATGAGCGCGCCGCCGAGCATGGCGATGCCGTGGCTGTCGTTGGGACCGGACAGCGCTGGACCTATGCCGATCTTGCGGCACGGGCAGATGTGGCCGCAGCCGGCTTCCTCGCGCTGGGCTTGCAGCCGGGCGATCGCGTGATTGTGCAGTTGCCCAATATCCCCGAGTTCTTCGCGGTGACGTTCGGCCTGTTCCGCGCCGGCCTGATTCCCGTCTTCGCCCTGCCCGCCCACCGCTTGACCGAGATCGCCCATTTCGCCCGCAAGGCGCAGGCCGCCGCTTATGTCGTCGCGGAGCGGCATGACGGGTTCGATTATCGGCCGCTGGCCGACGCCGTGCGCACGGAGGTTCCCTCCATCCGCCATGCCGTCGTGGTCGGCGAGGCGGAGGATCATGTGGCGTTCGACAGTTTCAAGGCTGATCCCGACCGCCTGCCCGCCGGGGATGCGGACCCAGCCAGCGTGGCGCTGGTGCAGATTTCGGGCGGCAGCACGGGGCTCTCCAAGCTCATCCCGCGCACGCATGACGATTATCTCTACAGCATCCGGGCGAGCAACGAGATTTGCGGCATCACGCGCGAGAGTGTCTATCTCACCGCCCTGCCCGTCTCGCACAATTTCCCGATGAGTTCGCCGGGCGTGTTCGGCGCCATTGTCGCCGGCGCGCGGGTGGTGCTGGCGCTGCAACCGACTCCGGCCGTCGCGTTCCCGCTGATCGAGCAGGAGCGCGTGACGATCACCGGGCTGGTGCCGCCGCTCGCGCTCCTGTGGCTGCAAGCTGCGCCCAAGACGCAGCATGATCTCTCCAGCCTCCAGGTGCTCCAGGTCGGCGGGGCAAAGTTCATGCCGGAAGCCGCGCGCCGCGTACGGCCGGTACTGAACTGCACCTTGCAGCAGGTGTTCGGCATGGCGGAAGGGCTGGTCAATTACACCCGGCTCGACGACCCCGAAGATATCATCACGGACACGCAGGGCCGCGCCATCTCGACCGACGATGAAGTGCTGATCCTCGACGATCAGGGCGATCCGGTGCCGGAAGGCGAGGCGGGCCATCTGCTCACGCGCGGGCCTTATACGATCCGCGGCTATCATGACGATCCCGCCGCCAATCAGCGTTCGTTCACGCCGGACGGGTTCTACCGCACCGGCGACGTGGTGAAGCGGCTGCCCGGTGGCTATCTGGTAGTGCAGGGCCGCGCCACGGACCATATCAATCGCGCGGGCGAGAAGATCTCGGCCGAGGAGATCGAGGATCATCTGCTGGCCCATCCGCAGATCTTCGATGCTGCCGTGGTTTCCGTGCCGGACAATTTCCTGGGCGAGCGAAGCTGCGCCTTCATCATTCCCGATGGAGAGGCCCCCAAGGCTCCGGAGATCAAGGCGTGGATGCGCGGGCGGGATATCGCCGCCTTCAAGATCCCTGACCAGATCGTGTTCGTGGACGCCTTCGAGACGACCGCCGTGGGCAAGATCAGCCGCAAGGAATTGCGCGCCGCCCTGCGCGCGCAGTTGCTGGAGAAGGAAGCCAAGGCGTGAACGCGCCCCGCCGCCTTCCCTCCATCGCGCCTTATGATCTGCCGGGCGAGGGCGAATGGCCGCCCTCGCGCGCGGACTGGCCGCTGGAGGCAAATCGCGCCGCTTTGCTCGTCCATGACATGCAGGCGTATTTCATCGATGCGTTCACGCCCGATGCCGCGCCGATCGACCCGGTGGTCGAAAGAATCGCGCGGCTGATCGGCGCGGCGCGTGCGCGGGGCCTGCCGGTCTTCTACACCGCGCAGAATGGCGATCAGGATCGGCGGGATCGCGGCCTTCAGGCGGACCTGTGGGGGCCGGGCATGCGCCATGTGCCCGAGCATCAGGCGATCCTTCCGGCGCTCGCGCCAACGCCGGACGATTTCGTGCTGGTCAAGCATCGCTATAGCGCGTTCCAGCGCAGCAATCTGGAAACGCTGATGCGTGCGCGCGGGCGCGATCAGCTCATCATCTGCGGCGTCTATGCCCATATCGGCTGCCTGCTGACGGCGGGCGAGGCCTTCCAGCGCGATATCCATCCCTTTTTCGTGGGCGATGCAGTGGCCGATTTCACGCGCGCATGGCATGATGCCGCCTTGGCGCACGTGGCCGATTGCTGCGGCGTTGTCCTGTCCACCCGTCAGACCATCGAGGCCCTGCAATGACCGCCGAAGCCATTACTCTCGAACGACTGCGCGCGGACGTGGCCGAGATGCTGGAGATCGCGCCCGCCGAAGTGGGCGACGACGACAATCTGATGGACCTTGGCCTGGACTCCATGCGGACGATGAATCTCGTCATGCAGTGGGAGGATGCCGGCGTGCCCATCGGCTTCCCCGATCTTGCCGAGAGCATGACGCTGGCGAGCATCTGGGAGATCGTGAGCGGCCGGCTTTGAACGATCTGGCCGGCGCCGTCCCGCTGACGGAGGCGCAATCGGGCCTCTGGTATGCCCAGCGGCTGGACCCCAACAATCCCATCTTCAATACCGGGCAGTATATCGATCTGCGCGGGCCTCTGGATGTCGATAAATTCCGCGCGGCTGTGGATCAGGTCGGCGAGGAAGCCGAGGCGCTGTCGCTGCGGATCGTCGAGGGGCCGGACGGGCCGGTGCAATATCTCGATCCCGCGCTGCGTCCGCGCCTCGCGGTGACGGACCTGTCGGGCAATCCGGACCCGGAAGCGGCGGTGCTGGCCGCCGTGCGCGCGGAGATGGCCATTCCGGTCGACCCTGCTGTCGGTCCGATGGCGGGGCAGCATCTCTACCGGATCGGGCCGGAGCGGCACATCTGGTCCCAGCGCATCCATCATCTCGCCAATGACGGCTATGCGATGGTCCTCCTGACCAGCCGCGTCGCGGAAATCCATGCGGCGCTGATGGGCGGCAAGAGCGAGACCGGCCGCCCCCTTGCACCACTGGCCGGCGTGCTGGCCGAAGATGCCGATTATCGCGCCGGCCGGCAACGCGCGGCGGATGCTGTATTTTGGCATAACTCTCTGAAAAAAATTGATAATATCACCGGCATAGCGCCCGGCCGCGCGGTGTCCGCCAGCAGCTTCCACCGCTTCGAGCGACCGCTGCCGGAAGCCATGCGCGCCGCCCTTCTGGAGCGGGCCAAGGCGGCGGGTCTCGCCTGGCCCGATGTGTTGATGGCGCTGGTCGCGGCCTATGTCCGGCGCTTCACCGGAACCCATGAGGTTGTTGTCGGGTCCCCACATATGGGCCGGATGGGAAGCGCCTCGGCGCGCGTGCCCGCCATGGTCATGAATGTGCTGCCCCTGCGCCTCGCGCCGGACGAGGATGCGCCCCTTGAGGACTATCTGAAAATGGCCGCGGCGGCAGGCGCGCAGGCGCGTATCCACGGCCGCTATCGCAGCGAGCAGTTGCGCCGCGATCTCGGCTTGATCGGCGGCGACCGGCGCATCCATGGCCCGCTCATCAATGTGCAGCCTTATGACCGGCCGCCCCGCTTCCACGGCTTCGATGCCACGCTGCATGTCACCAGCACCGGCCCGGTCGAGGACATCAACTTCACCTTCCGAGGTGACGGCAAGAGCGGCCTCACCATCGAGGTTGACGCCAATCCCGATCTCTACAGCGCAGCGGACGTCGCCGCCCATGGCGAGCGGCTGGCGGCGTTCCTCGCCAATGCCGCGGGTGCCGCGCGACTTGCCGATGTGCCCACCGCGACCCCGGCGGAAATGCAGGCAGAGCTGGAAGCCTTCAACGCGACCACGCATCCCGTGCCAGAGGCGACGCTGGCCGAACTCATCGAGCGCGCGATGGTCGCCACGCCGGAAGCGCCCGCGCTCCGCTTCGAGGGCGAGACGCTGGATTATGCCGCGCTCAATCACCGCACGCTGGCGCTGGCCGGCGCGCTGCGCGAACGCGGCGTGGGTGCGGAAAGCATCGTCGCCGTCGCCCTGCCGCGCTCGCTCGAACTGGTCATCGCGCTGGTTGCGGTGCTGCGCGCGGGCGGCGCTTATCTGCCGCTCGATCTCGATCATCCGCCGGCGCGGATCGGCACTATCCTCGCCAGCGCGCAGCCGGTCGTGGTGCTCGCCGCCGACGATCCGCACGACCTCTATGGCGACAAGCTACTGCGTCCCGCCGACTGGCCTGACGTGCAGCCCGAGATCCTGCCGCTCCGGCAGCCGGACGACGCGGCCTATGTGATCTACACGTCCGGCTCGACGGGTGATCCCAAGGGGGTGGTCATCACCCATCGGGCCATCGTCAATCGCCTGCTCTGGATGCAGGCGCATTACGGCATCGGCGCGCACGACCGCATCCTGCAGAAAACGCCTGCCACCTTCGACGTTTCGGTGTGGGAGCTCTTCCTGCCGTTCATCTCCAGCGCGATGCTGGTCGTGGCCCCGCCGGGCGCACACCGCGACCCCGCCGCCATCGCCGCGCTTATCCGGCGCGAGGCGATCACGACGCTGCATTTCGTGCCCTCCATGCTCGCCGCATTCCTCGATGCGCCCGCCTCGGCAGGGCTGGAGATCGCCCGCGTCTTCTGTTCGGGCGAGGAATTGCCGGCCGACCTGCGCGACCGCTTCCACCAGCGCATCGGCGCGGAACTGCATAATCTCTACGGGCCTACGGAGGCCGCCGTGGACGTGAGCTATTGGCCCGCCAGTGCCGATGATACGTCCCGCCCCGTGCCCATCGGCCATGCGGTGTGGAACACCCGGCTCATCCTGCTGGACGAGCAGCGACGCCCGGTGCCGCCGGGCATGGTCGGCCATCTCTATCTGGGCGGGGTGCAGCTTGCGCGCGGCTATCTCGGCCGCCCCGACCTGACCGATGATCGCTTCATCGACGATCCCTTCCATCCCGGCGAACGGCTCTACCTGACCGGCGACCTTGCCCGGCGGCGGCCGGATGGTGCGGTGGTCTTCCTTGGCCGCGCCGACCATCAGGTGAAGATCCGGGGCCTCCGCATAGAACTGGGCGAAATCGAGGCCGCCATTGCCGTCACGCACCTCGCTCGCCACGCTGCGGTGATCGCGCGCGACGAGCGCATCATTGCCTATGTCGTGCCCGGCGAAGGCTACGCCCAGGAGGCGCTCCGCATCGCGCTGGCGGCGCGCCTGCCTGATTATATGGTGCCTGCCGCCCTCGTGGAGATGGACGCGCTGCCCGTCACCGCCAATGGCAAGCTGGACCGCAAGGCGCTGCCCGCGCCCAGCTTCCGCAGCGCCGGCGGCGACGTGCCCGAGACGGAGACCGAGCGGCGGATCGCCAGCCTGTTCGCCGAATTACTGGACGTGGCGGACGTGCACGCCAATGACGATTTCTTTGCCCTTGGCGGGGATTCGCTCAAGGCCGTGAAGCTGATGATGCGGATCAGTGACATCTGGGGGCGAGACCCCGGCCTCGCCGCTTTGTTCGACCGGCCCGATGTACGGGGCATCGCCGCCAGCATCGATACGGATGCCGCCAGTGCCGGCAGCGGCCTCGATCCACTCATCCTGTTGATGACCGGCGAGGATGCGGCGCTGCCGCCTCTGTTCGCCGTCCATCCGGCGGGCGGCCTATGCTGGGGCTATCGCACGCTGGCCAGCGCCCTCGCACCGGCCCGCACCGTCTACGGCCTGCAATCCCCCGCGCTCGATCCCGATGCGCCGCTGCCCGAGAGCATCGATGCGCTTGCCGCCGGCTATGCCCGACGCATGATCGAGGTTCAGCCGCAGGGCCCCTATCATGTGATGGGCTGGTCGGTGGGCGGCATCATCGCGCAGGCCATCGCGGTGGAGCTTGCCGAAGCGGGTCATGAAGTCGGCCTCGTCGCCATGCTCGATTCCTATCCGGCGGAATGTTGGCGGGCCGAACCGGAGCCCACGCAGACGCAGGCCCTGCGCGCCCTGCTCGCCATCGCCGGCTATGATCCCGAGCAATATCCGCACCTGCTTGGCCGCGAGCAGATCCTCGCCTTCCTGCGGGAGGGCGACAGTCCGCTCGGCAATCTGCCGCCGCGCGCGCTCGATGGTGTGGTGCGGGTCGTGCTCGATACCAATCGACTGGTGCGCGGCCATCATCATCGCCATTTCGCCGGCACGCTCACCCATATCCGCGCCGGGGCGGACCATGCGGACAAGCCGCAGCTTCGCCCGGACCTTTGGACGCCCTATGCGACGCGGCTCGACCTCGTGAGCGTGCCCTTCCTCCACCCGCAGCTTACCGGGCCGGCGGCGAGCGGGCAGATCGCGCCGCTGCTCTCGGCGCGCATGACCATGGAAAGGCTGGTGCGGGCATGAGCCGCGAGACTGGACTGAACGGGCGTATCGCCTTCGTGACCGGCGCGGCCGGTGGTATCGGGGCGGCGCTCGTGCGCCTGCTGCGCGAAGAAGGCGTGCGCGTGGTGGCGAGCGATCTCGCCGCACCCGCGCTGGACGGCGAGGATGTGTGGCCCGCCGCGCTCGACGTGGCGGACAGCGCCGCCGTCGATGCGTTGGTGGATGCCGTGGAGCGCGACTGGGGGCCGATCGACTTCGGCGTCAATGTCGCGGGCATCCTCTCCACCGACACGGTGCTGGATACCAGCGATGCGACATGGCGGCGCGTGTTCGATGTGAACACCCATGGCGTCTTCCATGTCGGCCGCGCACTGGCCCGGCACATGGCCCCGCGCCGCCGGGGCAGCATCGTTACCGTCAGTTCCAATGCGGCGGGCATCCCGCGTCACGCCATGGCGGCCTATGCCGCATCAAAGGCCGCCGCGACCATGTTCACGCGCTGCCTCGGCCTTGAACTGGCGCCGCTGGGCATTCGCTGCAACATCGTCGCGCCCGGCTCCACCCTCACGCCCATGCAAACCGGCATGTGGGCGGACGACTCCGGCGCCGCGCGGGTGATCGCCGGGCGGCCTGAGGCGTTCAAGACCGGCATCCCGCTCGGCAAGCTGGCGACGCCGGAGGACATTGCCGAGTCGGTGATCTTCCTGCTCTCGGATCGCGCCGGCCACATCACCATGGCGGACCTTTATGTCGATGGTGGCGCAACGCTTCGGGGATGAACGCCCGATCAGCCGAGCCGCTGGCGCACCAGCGTCGCAAAGATGCTCGCCGCGACGGGCAGCAACCCATCGTCGAAATCATAGGCAGGGTTGTGGCACATCACGCTTTCCTGCCCGAGAAACAGATAGGCGCCAGGGGCCGCTTGCAGGAACAGCGCAAAATCGTCCGTGAAGGGGAAGGGCGCATGATCGCGGATCACATTCTCCTCGCCCAGCACGGCCGCGCAGGCCGCCGCCACGCGCTCGGCCCCTTCCGGCGCGTTGATGCAGGGCGGCACTTCGGCCAGTCGCTTGCAGGTAATGGTGCAACCGGTGAGCGCGGCGATGCCCGCACAGGCGGTTTCCAGCCGATCATAGAGCAGCGCCTGCACCTCCGGCTTGAGCGCGCGCAACGTGCCGCTCAGCATCGCGCTGGCGGGAATGATGTTGTGCGAGCTGCCCGCCTGCAAGGCGCAGACGGTGACGAGCCCCGATTCGGCCGGATCGAGATAGCGCCCGACGATAGAGGAAATCTCCGTGGCCAGCCGAGCCGCCGCCTGCAACGGGTCCGTGGCCTTGAAGAACGCCGCGCCATGGCCGCCCACGCCCTGCACGGTGATTTCCCACACGATATAGCCGTTGAGCGCCGGCCCTGTGCGTACGCCCGCTGTGCCCGCGCTCAGCAGCGGCATGTTGTGGAAGGCGTAGACCTCATCGAAGGGGAAGCGAGTCAGCAGCCCGTCGTCGATCATCGCGCGTGCGCCGAGACCGTTCTCCTCCGCGGGCTGGAAGATCAGCACCACCCGGCCGCGCGCTGGCGGATGGGCGGCCAGATGCTGCGCCACGCCGAGCAGCGCGGTGGTGTGCCCATCATGCCCGCAGGCATGGGCGACGCCGGCGCTGTGCGAATGCCAGTCCCGCCCCCCCTCGTCCTGCATTGGCAGCGCATCCATATCCGCGCGCAGGGCAATGCTCGGCCCCGGCTCGCGCCCTTCCACCACCGCGACCACCCCGGTACCGCCGATCCCTTCCACCGGATCGAGCCCGAAACCGCGCAGCCGCTCCGCCACCAGCCCCGCCGTCCGCGTCTCCCCGAAAGCCAGTTCCGGATGACGGTGGAAATCACGGCGCCACTCGGTCATTGCGGGAGCGAGCGCGGCGAGGGAATCGAGGATTTTCAAGGACGGACCCTTTCATGCGGCGGACCATGGCGGAAAAATCCGGCCATCGAGGCTGATAAATCTCCGATACCCTATTTTCCAGACAAGCGAAGCCTGTAGGGGGAAGGCATGAGCAGGAGAATTGAGAGAGCCGGCGGAGGCGCGGCATGAACGGAGCGGCGGCGGCGATCTCCCGCCACGAAACGCTGGCCGCCTATCGGCGCGCCATCCTGCGCCGCTCGCTGATCGTGACGGGGCTCGGCGTGCTGTGCGTCATCGCCTTCGCGCTGGATATCTCCACCGGCCCGTCCGCTCTACCGCTGCGTGACGTGTGGGCCGGGCTGTTCGCGCCCGAGCAACTCACCCCGCCGCAAGTCACCATCATCCGCGACGTGCGCCTGCCTTATGCGCTGATGGCCATTCTCGTGGGCGCCGCGCTCTCGCTGGCGGGCGCGGAGATGCAGACGATCCTCAACAATCCACTGGCGAGTCCCTTCACGCTGGGCGTCTCGTCGGCGGCGTCCTTCGGCGCGGCGCTGGCCATCGTGCTCGGCCTCAGCCTGCCCTTCGTGGGCGCGGATTGGATGATCCCCATCAATGCCTTCATCTGCGCCTTCGGCTCCGTCCTGATGCTGGAGATGCTGGCCCGTAGCCGGGCGGCGGGCGTGGAAGGCGTGGTGCTCTTCGGCATCGCCCTCGTCTTCACCTTCAATGCGCTGGTGGCGCTCATCCAGTTCGTCGCCTCGCAGGAAGCGCTCTCGCAGCTCGTCTTCTGGAGCATGGGCTCGCTGGGCCGGTCGACCTGGGCCAATCTGGGTGTGCTGGCGCTTATCGTCGCGATCGTGCTGCCCTTCTCCATGCAGGCCGCCAATGCGATGACGGCGATGCGGCTGGGCGAGGACCGCGCGCGCAGCTTCGGCATCGACGTGCGGCGGGTGCGCTTTTTCTCCCTGCTGCGGATCAGCGCGCTGGCCGCCACGTCCGTGGCCTTCGTCGGCACCATCGGTTTCATCGGGCTGGTCGGCCCGCATATCGCGCGGCTGATGCTGGGTGAGGATCATCGCTTCCTGCTGCCAGCCTCGCTGCTGACAGGCGCGCTCATCATGTCGCTGGCGTCCGTGGCGAGCAAGCTGCTGGTGCCGGGCATCATCCTGCCGGTGGGCATCGTCACCTCGATGATCGGCGTGCCGGTGTTCCTGCTGCTCATCCTGCGCCGTCCGGAGCGCGTGTGATGGCCGACGGCATGGATCATCTGGCGATCACCGGCCTCAGCACCGGCTATCGTCATCGCCATGTAGTTGAAGCATTCGACCTCGCGCCTGTCCGGCCCGGCACGGTGATGTCGCTGCTGGGTCCCAATGCGGCGGGCAAGACTACGCTGCTCCGCGCGCTGGCCGGCCTGCAACCCGCGCAGGGATCGGTGACGCTGGGCGAACGCGAACTACTTTCCCTTTCGCTCGCGGACCATGCGCGCCTCGTCACCTACATGCCGCAGAGCCTGCCGCAGCGTGTGGCGCTCACCGTGCTGGAAGGCGTGATCGGCGCCCTGCGCGCTTCTCCTTCAGGCGGCGAAGTGGTGGCGGACCATGAGATCGCCGAGCGCGCGCTGGATGTGATCGAGCGCGTGGGCATCGGTCATCTCGCGCTGTCGGAGCTGAACCATCTTTCCGGCGGACAGCGCCAGCTTGCCTCGCTCGCGCAGGCGCTTGTGCGCCAGCCGCGCGTGCTGCTGCTGGACGAACCGATCAGCGCGCTCGACCTGCATTATCAGCTCCGCGTGATGAAGCTGGTGCGCGAGCTGGCGAAGGAACACGCCATGATCGTCATCATGGTGCTGCACGATCTTTCCATTGCCGCCCGCTGGTCGGACCGAGTGGTACTGCTTGCGAACGGCAAGCTGGTGGCGGATGGCAGCCCGGCCCAAGCCATCACAGCCGCTGCCCTGGCCGACGTCTACAAGGTCGCCGCCCGCGTGGAGCAAACGCCCGGCGGGCTGCAGATCGCCATCGAGGACATTCTGTAGATCGGGACGAAGAACCCGGCCCCGCCGCGTAGCAGGACCGGGTCCGGCAGGACAATGACGGGCGCTTCACAGCGCCCGCCTCATGCTCTTATTTGCGCGGGCGAATGCGCTGGATGGTGTCCTTTTCCGCCTCGCTCGACGCCGATTTGTCGACTGCGTAGACGACGCCATCCTTGCCGAGCGCGATATGGTTGGCGCGCGGCGACGGGCCGAGATTGGCCACGATCTTGCCGTCCACATCCGTCACGGCAACGGTGTTGGCACCGCGATTGGCGACATAGGCCAGGCGCTTCACCGGGTCGAACGCGACATTGAGTGCGCCCGCGCCGATCGGCGTGTCGGCGATCACTTTGCCATCCTTGTCCAGCACGACGAGGTTGTCGGTGTCCTGCGAGGCCACGAAGATGCGCCCGGTCTGCGGATCGTGCGCGACGCCGATGGAGCCCTCGGCCCCAGGCACCGGCAGCACCTTCTCGACCGTATCAGTCTGGGTGTCGATCACCGCCACTTCGCTGGTGCTCAGGCTGACCGCATAGAGCTTGTGCGCTGCCTGATCGAGCGACAGGCTCGCTACGGAAAAGGATTCACGGCGCTTGAGCGAGCTGACTTCGATGGTCTTGGCGACGCTGAGATCGCCCGTGTTGAACACGACCACATTGGGCGTGAGGGTCGCGCCGGAATAGGCCTTGCCGAGACCCATGTCGACGACGACGTCGCGCGCATGGGAGACGGTGCCCGGCTCGAACTGCTTGATGAGGCCAAGATCGGACTGGCGATAGACGGCCACGGTGTTCTGGCGCGTGTTCGTCACCCACACGGTGTCCTTGCTGTCGTCAACGCCTACGCCATAGACGGCGAAGACGCCCGGCTGCCGGGGCTGGGCCGGGGCCGCAGCGCCGGCCGGGGCGGGGCGTTCCGAGGCCGGCGCGGCGGCCGGTGTGACGCGCGCCAGCACGGCCAGCGTGTCCGCGTTCAGCTTCACCAGCTCCGACTGCGAAATCGGCGGGCGGCCGACCGCGGCAGTCACGAACACGGTATTGTTCTTCGCGCTGTAAGCGGACTGATACATGCCGCGCACGGGTTGCGCTTCCTTGATCTCGTAATTCTGCTGGCCCGAGAGAGGAACGGTCGGCGAAACCTTCAACTCAGCGATGGTCGCGGCATAAGGAGCCTGCGCCACCACGACGATGGGGTGAGTACCGGACACGGCATTGGCGGGCACATTGAGCTTGCCGGAAAGCTTGCCTTCGGCATCGGCGGTCAGTGCGCCGCCCTGAAGAGGCGTGGAGCCATAGAGCAGCGTCACCTTCTGGCCGGGCTGGAAACCTTGACCGGCAACAGTGACTTCGCTGCCGGCGAGGATCGGCGTTCCACGCTCGGCGCCGGAGAAGCTCACGCGCGTTTCCGACGTGCTGTCCAGCGCGCCGAAAGGCGTCTGGGCCTGAGCGGCCGCACCGGCAGCGAGCAGCGAACTGGCCGCCAACAGCGCAAGGCTGGACCGTCTCAGACCAAGATAGAGGGAAGTCATCATCAAATCTCCTGTTGAACAAAGGATGCTAGGCAGGCCGACATTATCGGCGGTCAGGGTTGGTCGCTTTCCCCGGTCTGGCGCAGGTCGACCCAATAGACGCCCTCGTAGGGCACGGCGAGGAACTGCCTGTTGATAAGCGCCAGGGTCGCGGCAGGGTCGACATCTTCGAACAGATCCGGGTGGACCCATTTGGCGAAGGTTTCGATCGCGACGATATCGAGCGGGGAGTTGATGAGCTGGTGCGAGAAGCCGTGCGCGCGCCCCTGCTGGATCGCGGTGAGGCCGGAGAGCCCTTGCCGCGCCGTCACTTTCTCCAGCGCAGCGCGCGCCTGCTCTTGCGTGTAGCCCGCGCCGAGCACCAGTCCACCCGCCTTGGCGAGATGCGGTCCGCCCGTTGCGATATAGACATAAGGGTCGCGGGAAATCGCATATTCGATGTTCAGCTTGCCAAAGGACTGGCTGATGACGTCGGCACCGATGTTATGACCGCCCACAAAGTTGATATAATCGCCGATATTGCCCCTTCCGGGTGAATTGCAGCAATCCGCGCTGATGCCGGCATGGGCTTCCAGAAAGACGGTGGGCCGGTCGTCGGCAGGCAAGGCGGCGATCCGGCTCGCGATCTTCTCCATATGTGCGGCGCGCAGGTCGATGAATGCCTTCGCCTGCGTCTCGCGGCCGGTCAGCGTGCCCAGGATGGTCAGGCTGCGCTCCAGATTTTCGAATGGCTTTACGAAGAAGTCCACGATGACAACGGGAATGCCGGCGCCTTCCACTTGCGCGATCTGTGCCTCGGTGATGCCGCTTTCGAGCGAGAGCAGCGCCACGTCCGGCGCGGCGGCAAGCAGCGCCTCGACATCGAAGCTGCCGGCGGAGCTGGCGACCTTCGGCAGCTTGGCGAGGCCGGGCGATATGGCCAGGAACTGCTCATAGGTTTCCTCTCCCAGCCGGTTGACGTCCTGCGGCCAGGCGACGAGCAGGGAAACCGGATCGGGATGAATCAGGCCGAGCGCCACCAGATAGCGGCTATCGTCGATGGCGATGCGCTGGACCGGGCCCGCCACGCTTATCGGGCGGTCCCTGATATCAAGAAACTGGCCGCTCTGCGAAGCCGACCTGTCCGATTCGACCGTGTTCCGCGCGGAAGAGAAGAAGACAGCCGCCACGAGCACGGCAAGAATGATAAGGACGATCCCTATGATTCTCCACCGGCCTCGTTTGCCTGCGCCGATTTCATATCCAGCTATGGTAGCCCCCGTCCGCCATCTGTCGACATCATCGCAATTCCCTAAATGATAATGATTGTAAAGTGCAGGAATTTATTCGTGGGCCAAATAACGACTATGACATCTCGTATGGAGCTATCTCCATATCCCATGCTAGGCACTCTCCATGGCCGAGCCGTTCACCCTGTCCGGAACAGAGCGGTTCCGTTTCGATCATGCCGTCGCCGGCAATCCGGCCTATTGCATAGACATTGCAAGGCCTGAGGGGCAGCCGCCTCCTGACGGATGGCCATCAATCTGGCTGCTGGATGCTCATGGCTGCTTCGGCACCTGCGTCGAGGCGCTGCGCCGGATGGAACGTCGCACCGATGCTACAGGCGTCGTGCCTATGGTAGTGGTCGGCATTTCCTCATGGGCCACCGGTTATGACGTTCCGCTGAGGCAGCGCGATTTCACTTCCGTCCGCAAAGGCGAGACAGCGGATTCGCGGACCGGCGGGGCGCCTGAATTCCTGGCCTTGCTCGATGGCCAGCTGTTGAAGGCGGTTTCCCAGCGGACAGGCCTTGATCCCCGACGGCGGACGCTGTTCGGCCATTCCCTGGCAGGCTATTTCGCGCTGTGGGTGCTGTGTCATCACCCTGAATCCTTTAGCGGCTACGCGGCGGTCAGTCCCTCGATCTGGTGGGATCGGGACGCGCTTTTTGAACAGGCAGCGCATCTGCATGGGCAGAATAAGCGGCTGTTCGTCTCCGTGGGGGAATGGGAGGAGGCCTTGCCGCCCTGGCAGATGGGCCTTCCCGGCAGCGCCGAGGCCATGGAAAGGCGCACTTCTCGCCGGATGGTAGGCAATGTGCGTGATCTGGCAGCGCGCATGGAGGGCGCCCTTGGTGCCGAAAGAGTGGAATGCGCTCTGATGGCCGGCGAGGACCACGCCTCGATCGTCTCCACTGCCATGCCGCGCGCGCTGCGACTTGCCTCGCGCGCCTGACCGGGATCATTTCGTCAAAATTTCACATGAAACGAAGGAGGGAGGGCAAATGAACATGAGGGACAGTGCGGATAGATACGGGACGGTGACGCGTGCCCTCCACTGGGGAATGGCGATGCTCTTTCTCTGGCAATTCGGGGGCATGGTGGTGAAGGAAGTGGTTGGCCGATCGCCGCTCACCGCTTTCTGGGTCGGCAGCCATACATCGGTAGGCATGCTCTTGCTGGCGCTCGTGCTGCTGCGGGCGATCTGGGGCATCGCCCAATCGCGCACGCGGCCGTCTTACCATCCCGGACTGATCGGCGCGCTTGCCCGCCTCGGCCATCTGGCGCTCTATGTCCTCATGCTGGTCGTGCCTTCACTCGCTCTCTTGCGCGCTTTTGGGGGCGACAAGCCAATCATGTTCTTCGGCCTGCAATTACGCGGCCCCACGAGCGCGGAAGTGGAGTGGATGACGGCGCCCGCCAATGCGCTCCACGGCACACTGGCATGGCTGTTGCTCGCGCTCGTCGCCGGCCATATCCTCATGGCGCTGGTGCACCGCTATATGTGGAATGACGATCTGATCGGCCGCATGATCGGCGCACCGGCCGCCAGCCGACATACGTAATTGCCATAAGCGTTATAAACGCACCGGCGACTGACAAACCAGACGGCGCGGACCTGTGGAAGCGGCTCTGGAAAATGTGATTTCCGCCGCTCAGCAGAAATGAATGCGGCGGTAATCACGAGCGCTCAGGCCCATGCGCTCATGAAAGGCGCGTGTGAACATGGGGACATTCTTGTAGCCCACGCTGTAGGCCACTTCCGAAATGGTCGATCCCCGCCAGCGCGGATTGCGGAGCTGGCGTGCCGCCTGATCGATCCGACGACGGGACACATAGCCGACGAAGCTATCGCCCCGCCTCTGGAACATGGCCAGCAATTCGCCAAGGCCGACACCGGCCGCTTCCGCCGTGCGCCGGGCGGAAAGACGGGGATCGCGGATCATCTCCTCGATGAAGGCCACCGCCCGTGCATGGAGCATCGCATCGTCGAACGGGCCGCTCATCTCCGCGCCGTAAGTCTGGCTGTACGACGTGGTGAACATGTCCAGAAGCTGATGAGCCAGAGTGTCGGCATGAGCCGGATCGAAGCCGCGCTCCACCTGCCGCCAGAGGCTGCAGGCCATGCCCGCGGCGATGGAAGCGATCCCCTCGCGCGCCGAGAGAGCCTTGCCTCTCAAGGCCTCGGGATAAGGCAGATAATCGTGAATGACTTCATTGGCCACGCGCACGAGCAGCATTTCCGCATTGCCGCCCAGCCGGTTGCTGTGAGGCGCGCCATTATCGCAGAAGATGATATCGCCCGGACGCAGGATCGAGGCCTGATCGCCCTGCGTGAACCGAGCCCGGCCCTTCAACTGAATGAGGAAAGTGTAGATTCGTTCAGGCCCGGAAGTGCCGATATGCTCGGCGGTCCGCCGGATCGTGCAAGGGCCGGTAATCAGCCGCGCGAGGGAGAGCTGGCCAAGACCGCCAAGCTCCAGACCAGCCGAAAAGTCCGCATGCCGGGGAATGAAATCGGCGGTGGCGAGCTGGGATGAGTAGATGGTGTTCCAGGCATGGGCTCGGCCCCGGTGCACCAGCGCTTCGGTGCTGAAACTCTCCACCGCGCCGGCGCGGGGGCTTGCGCCAAGCACCGCAAGTGCTTCCCCCGGATCGTGCGTCTGCCACATCACCTGGGGAGCCGCGTCAGGCGACGCCGGAGAGGTCCGCGGACTCGCGAACGGGCATGGCGAACGGCGGCGGTGCGGCCGGCAGCGGGGCCGCCCTGTCCGGAGCGCTATCGTTTTCCAGCGCGCGAGAAATCCGGCGTGCGGTGTCGAGAACGCCAGGCAGATACTGGTCCACGGCCTTCTGCAGAGGCATTGCCGCCGTGATCCATGTGAAGCAGAGGGAAGCGACCACCCGGTCATTCTCATGAATGGGTACTGCGAAGGTCGAGGAGCGCGGAAAGACCAGGGGATCGCGGGTGGCGTAACCGCGTGCACGGACCTGCTCGATGATCCGGGCCATATGCTCGCCATTCTGCGCGCCCGCGTCCTCCGGATCCTTGCTGTGCTTGAGGATCTCCAGGAGGATCTTCTGCTCGTTGGGCGTGCTATATGCCAGATAGGCCCGGCCGAGTGCGCGCGTGACCATGCTCAGCCGTCGATTGAGCGAGGAGTGCTCCAGCGAAAGCGACGTATAGCGGATGGTGCAGGCCCGCACGACCATGGCATTGAGATCGAACAGCGCCAGCGAGAGCGGCCAGCCCTCCCGCCGCGTGAAGTCGATCATGATCTCCTCGGCCGCCTCCACGATGGCGGGCTCGTGGTGGAAGCCGCTGGAGAGCGATTTGACCCGACCGAGCAACTGATAAGTGCCGTAGCTGGAGGATTGCGCCGCTAGCCCCTTGGCCTCAAGCGTGCGCAGCAGCCGCACGATGGAGGGCTTCGGCAGGCCGGTTTCGCAGTGAAGGTCGTGAAGCGTGGAAAGCGGCCGGCGATTGAGCGCCTGAAGCAGATCGATCGCCCGCTCGACGGAACGAATACAGCCGTTCCTCTCCAATTTCGATTGTTGTTCCATGTCAGTCATCTGAGCCACGGAGCGGATTTCGGTCCGCACCCTCCCCTTGTTCCGAGACATGTTTTCGCTGTGCAGAACTGCCTCAGTGGTGGAAATTGCGCAACGCGTGTAGCAGAACTTTCCGCCTGACGGAAATCAGTAACGCCACTGGCCGGCTGCGCCACCATTCCAAAGCGGTCAGGATCGCCGGCGTCCCGCTCAGGGCAGCAGGTCCGGCGGTACGCGTCCGCTCACAGGATTACGGTAGTGAAAGTCCAGCGGCCCGATGCCTGGGAACGGCGCGAAGGCCGGCCCGTCGATCGGCCGGTCCGGCGGCATCGCCTCCAGCAGCCGCGTGGGGCTGGGAGCGAGCTGCTCGCCTGCATGCTCCGGGACGCGGGCCCAGCCTTCCTTGTAGCCGGGCGTGCGCCAGATGTGATTGATCACGTTGCTCTGGAAGCGCCAGACGCCATCTTCCAGCACCAACCGATCTTCATACATGCCGCCGGTCAGCGAGCCGGGCGCGTTCCACGCGCTGTTGAACTGGAGGAGGCGGGTGCGCAGCCGTGCCGTACGGCCATCTTGCGCCATATGGATCACGGGCTGGATACGAAGATGCACGGGAATGAAGCGGCGTGGCCGACGCAGCGGCCCGTTGCGTAGTTCCTGCATCCGCTGGATACGCTCCGGGCCGATATAGTAGCCGGCGGACGGCGACTTGCGCTCTCCGTCCGCAGCGAAGAGCGCCGCCAGATCGGCCGCTTGATAATCATCGATCCAGTTGCCGAGCGCGCTGGAGATATTCTCGACTGCATCCGTGCCTGCCACGCGACGCAATCCGGCCTCGGTAGCGGAGATCCGCTCCAGCAGGCTACCCGATGAAGCGGGGCGCCGCTTTCGTGGGAGCGGCGGCGCCGGCGCGGGGACGAGACCGGGCGGAAGCGATGGGGCCCGGCCTCCGACCGGATGATCGAACATAACGACCGCGCGCGGACCGTCCTCGCCCGACGCCGCCCGATCGGGCGCGAAGGAGGGCGGCGGGGCCGGCTCGCGGCTCTGATCGCGCGCCCAACCAAGATCATAATCGGTGCTCAGCAGCGGGCGCAGCTTCATGGCCGCCAGCTTCCAGACGCCGTCCTGCTTGACGAAGCGGTTGTCGAAGGTCGCGAGCGTCCAGCGGGCGAACGCCTGATTGCGACCGACCATGCCGAGTTCGATTCCGCGCGCCGACGCTGCTTCGCCCCCTGGCGCAACCGTCACCATGGCGCCGATCTGGACATGATCGTTAAGTTCGCCATGGCGCAATCCGGCGGGGCCGTTCCGCTCCAGAGCGCGCCGGATACTTGCGGGGCCGGACCAGACGCCCAGGCCCTCGATATCCAGCGTGCCGTCGGGCGCGAAGAGATCGACGATGTCGGCCCACATCTTCCGGTCGAGATAATAGCCGTAGATATATTGGAGGTTGCGCACGGCATCCTCATCACCAAGCATTGCGATGCGCTGCTCCGCATCGGCTAACGTCTCGTCGGGCGAGCGGGTGGAGAGTGCGGCGGCAGCTAATGCGCTCACGGGCGTGCCGGCCTCCCGTGGCGTGAAATGATAGGGCACTATCCCCAGATCATCGCTCACATTGCGCCAGCCATCCTCGTAGCTGCCGGCGAATTGGGGCGTATAGTGCAGCCGTTCGATCTGCCAGACGCCAGCCTGCTTTATGTAGCTGTTCTCCTGGATGCCGCCGGCCCACTGCGCGGTCCCGCCGAGCTGGCCGACCATGGCAATCTCGTGCCAGCGGCCGCGCGCGCTCGCTCCATCCGGCGCGAGCGTGACGATAGGCGTCATCATCAACTGCGTATGCACCGCGCCGGGCGCCAGCCCATCCCGGCCGTTCCCAAATTGGGCGCGCAGCCGGGCGGCAATCTCCCGCCGTCCGTGCACGACATCATCGCCCAGGCGCATCTCGCCATGCTCGGCAAAGAGGGCGCCGATGGCATCCCACATGCCGTGCAAGGCATAATAGGACCATGCATTGTGGAGATGCTTGACCGCACGCACGCTTTCCACCCGTTCGATGCCCGCCAGCAGCTTGCCGGCCTGCGCGCCTGCGCCTGCCGGTTCCCGGGCGATCACCGGCAGCGGCATCGCCATTCCCGCGAGCAGCGCCGCGCAGAAACTCCTGCGCCGCAGCCTCAAGACATCATCGCGTGGCGCGATGGCCATATCATCCTCTGGCATTCGTCTGGCATGCTCCCTCGCCGGCCGCCATTCCACCTCACTGCGCCCAACCACGCAAACCGCCGGGCACGATATTTCGCCTATCGAAAACTTTCGCATGTCGAAAAACTGCAACTCCGCCCTTTTGCCGAGGGCCTCCTCCGCCAAAAATAAGAGCCATTGCTAGCGCCGACATTCGAAGGAAAATTTATGGCTGCTACCGGCGCCGACGACACACACGGAACAGGACATGACGAGTTGGAGGAGCGCGTAAACGCGCTGCTTGTCGGCGCGATAGACATGCATTGCCACAGTGGCCCGTCCGTCATGCCGCGCATGATCGATCATATCGACGCACTGAAGGAGGCTTCCAGCGCGGGCATGCGCGCGCTCCTGTTCAAGGATCATTTCTATTCGGCCACGCCGATTACCGAGTTGCTGTCCTCGCATTTCGGCCATCTCCATGTGACGATGCTCTCGGGCGTTCCGCTCAACGATACCTCGGGCGGCCTCAATCCCTATGCGGTGGATCACGGGCTCAAGCTCGGCGCCCGGTTGGTCTGGATGCCCACCTTCTCGGCCGCCAATCACATCAGGCAAAACCGCCGCGGCCATCTGCTCCCCACCAGCGTGCCCATGCGCCGGCCCAAGATGCTGACCGTTGTGGATGAGGACGGCCGGATCAAGGACGAGGTGAAGGACATCCTCGACCAGATCGCCGAGTTCGACGCTGTGCTCTCGGCGGGCCATCTTCACATATCCGAGATCTGGCCGCTGTTCGAGGAAGCCGAGAAGCGCGGCGTGAAGCGGCGGCTGGTACAGCACCCGACCTATACGATCGGCGCGACCTTTGATGATATCGCGGAGCTGACCGCAGGGGGCGCTTTCATCGAGCATTCGCTGTGCATGTTCATCAAGGGCTCGCGGTTCCAATATTATCCCAGCGAGGAATTGCGCGAGGTGATCAACGCCGGAGGCACCGAGCAGACGATCCTCGGATCGGACCTCGGCCAGATCAACAATCCCACACCCGTCACCGGCTTCCGCTCGGTCATCCGCCTCTGCATCGAGCTGGGTTATGACGATGTCGCGATCCGCCGTCTCGTCGGCGGCAACGCGGCGCGCTTGCTGGGCCTGCCGGACTGACCGGACTCGCGTCGAGGCAAGCTGTATCACGGCTGGCTGTCCGACATGCCGAGCGGCATATGGTGCCCCTTTCCGATTCTCCAAATCGGTCGGCAGCCGTCTTCGAGCGAGCCGATTGAGGCGGCTTCCTGCCTGCAAACGCTCCACTTACGCAGTGTTTCGCTCCCCGGAAACTTCCGTAATCCGGAAAGCTGCAACTCCGGACTTTGCTGTGACGGGCTGATCCACAAGATGGCGCCGATTGCGCATGATCGCAGCAAGGAGGGGAAGAATGGCTGTTACCGGGTCTGCATCGGCGCCGTCGCAAGCAAAATCCGCAAAAGGGAAAGTGACGGCATGAAGCAGGGTTCGAGCTTCGGGCAGGCCGAGAGAAGGCCACCGGAAGATCGGCTTCCCGCCACGCCGTGACGCACTGCCATTCCATAACAAAAGCGTTTGAGAGCGCTGATCTGAACATCAACAGGGAGGATGCACCAATGAACTCCAGCCATATTTTGCTCCACGCCGCCGAAGAACAGCACAAGCGCCCGTTCAGGCCGGCCCTTTCATCCAGTCTTTCCGTTCTGGGTCTGCTGCTCTGCATGGGAGTGCCCGGAGTGGCCCATGCACAGGAAACTCAGCGCGAAGACGAACGCAGCATCCAGGACGTGGTCGTGACCGCTACCAAGGTCGCGACCAATGTTCAGGATGTGCCGATCGCGATCACTGCGGTTACGGCCGAAACGCTCGAAACCCGCGCGTTGACGACCACCGCGGACCTCGGAAACATCGTTCCGAACGCGGCCTTCCGCAAGGCTGAAGGCGTCTACGGCCCAGCCGTTACGGTTTATCTGCGCGGGATCGGGCAGCTCGATCCGCAACTGTCCGGCGAGCCCGCTGTCGCATTCTATATCGACGACATCTATTATCCGTTCCTGTTCGGCTCGCAGTTCGACCTGCTCGATCTCGACCACGTCGAAGTGCTGCGGGGGCCGCAGGGCACCTTGTTCGGCCGCAACGCGATTGCCGGCGCCGTCAACCTGGTTTCGAAGAGGCCGAGCCTGACCGATGCCAGCGCCTTCGTGGAAGTCACCGTTGGCGCCTATAATCGCCGGGACGTGCGCACGGGTTTCAGTGTCCCGCTGACCGACACGCTGGCGCTCGGCGCATCCTTCATATCGAAGAAGCGCACCGGCTATCAGGACATGGTCGACTTCTCGTGCCAGATGCACAAGAACGGCACGCCCGAACTGGCCGGCACCTTCCCGTTCCAGACGCCACAAACATCGTACGGCGGCGGCCGGGAGCCGGACACCTGCGTATTCGACCATCTCGGCGGCGAGGATACCCGCGCCGTCCGCGGCTCGCTCTACTGGGAGCCCGCGCCCAATGTCCAACTGAGCGTCTCGGCCGATTATCTCGACCAGAGTGACGAGATTCCGGCCGAATATGTGTTCGAGTATAATTACTTGCAGACCCGCGGTCTGAAGCCTGACGGCACCGTCGATGAATCCCTGGCTGAGCAGAACTTCATCACCAGCTTCGACCATTTCTCCATTCCCGGCACGCCATTCCGCTGGGACGAGCGGTTCGAGACGGGCGATCCTTACAAGACCTACGACAATTTCTGCGATCCGTTCGCGGCCGGCACCATGATCCCCGGCAACTCCTATTACAACGGCTCGATCTACAAGGGCGGCAAGTGCTACGGCAACAATGTCACCCTCGAAAACAAGGGCATCCAGGGCAAGCTGGTCTTCGGCCTTACCGATCAGATCGATTTCACGGCCATCGCGGGCTATCGCGAGATGTTCATGGAATACGGCGCCGCGTCCGACGGCACGCCATTGCAGGATTCGCTGATCTACCACTCTTACGACGAAAGCCACTGGACCGGCGAATTGCGTCTGACCGGCCAGCATGGCTGGCTGGATTGGGTGGCCGGCGTTTTCTATTATGACGGTGAGGCCGTGCATCTGGGCCAGCCTCAGGATGTCGAAGGCGGCACGCAGCGCTACCAGGTCGACTCCTATCTGCCGACGGCCAAGGCCGCATATGCGAATGCCGTCATCCGTCCGACCGATCGTCTCAGCATCACGGGTGGCATCCGCTATTCGGATGACAAGAAATTCGTCGACTTCAATTCGCTGACGGACGCCACGCCGCCGGGCGAGCAGGAATTCGTCCCATCGCCGGCCAGCACGATCTTCACCACGCAGATCGGAACGAAGCGCTGGGATTGGAAAGCCGGCCTCGACTATATCCTGTCAGACGGCGTCATGGTCTATGCCTCGGCCGGTTCGGGCTATCGCCTGCCGGGCTTCAATGTCCGTCCCGCCCAATATGGTCAGGAAGGCCAGATTCCAGGCGAAAGCCTGATCAGCTATGAAATCGGCGCCAAGGCGGAATTCTTCAATCGACGCCTCCGGCTGAACGTGGCGGCGTTTCAGATGGACTTCACCGAGCGGCCCGTCGGCTTTACCGGCCAGGAAGGCCAATATGCCGATGATCTGAGTTCGCTGGTGGAAGGCGGCGAGACCGTAATCCCGGGCGGACCGGAAGGCACCGACCTCGCCGATGCCTTCACCACCTGCCGGCCCTATGATGCGGCGGTCGATGGACCGAAGAACTTCGCGAGCACCAACGATCCGTCGCAAGGCATCGGTGTCAATTGCATTCCCCGGTCCTACTACTACGGCGTGGCAGAGGGCAGGGTGCGCGGCTTCGAAGCGGAAGTGGAAGCCGAACCGATCGACCGGCTCGTGATCAACGGCAGCCTCGGTTATTCCAATTTCACATCCGAAGGGACCGCCCGCCAGACGAACGTTCCGCAATGGACCGCCAGCGGCGGCATCCAGTATGAAATCCTGGCCGAGGAAATGGGCGGTTCTCTTACGCCGCGGCTGGACTGGTTCTACAACAGCACCATCTATTATGCCGCGAACTTCCCGGAATATCGCCAGGATGCGCGTTCGGTCTTCAATGCCCGCATGACGTATCACAACGATGTCCACGATTTCGACATCTCGCTCGGCGCGACGAACCTGTTCAACAAGTTCTACTATCGGAACATCTTCGCACGCTGCACCTTCGGCGGCTCCGGCTGTCTGGGGCAACCGGCCTCGCCGCGCGAATGGTATCTGAGCCTCAAGAAGCGTTTCTGATCCGAAGCGCTAGCCGCCGCATGCCTTCCCTCCTTGGCATGCGGCGGCAATCTTATCCGCTCCAACCCGCCAGGCCGGCAATCGCGGACAGAAGTCCGTGCCGTTCCAGCAGAGACACGGTCGTCCACGTTGACGATCATGCAGGCCGCGACGCCGGTGCATTCCAGGTGGCTGCGAAGGGAAGCAGACAATGCCCGATCATGAAGTCGCAGAAGAACCCGGCATCCGGCTGACGCGCAGGAACGCCCTGGCTGGCGGCTCGATGCTGGGCGCCCTGCTGCTGCCGGGGCTGGCGCGGGCGCAAGGCAGCGCCGCCATCATCAAGTCCTATGCCGCTCCCCGGCGACCCACCGATGTGGACCATCAGACCGTCTATCGCCGCGAGGACGAGTTCTGCTCCTGGCCGCACACCATGGGCTTCTGGAACATGGGGGATGGCGAGCTTCTGCAGAACTTCACGGCCATCAAGACCGATTACGGCAGTGCCGATGCGATCAGCCATGACAATGTCGGCGGGCGAGGCGCATCGAAGATGGTGACGGTCCGCTCGAAGGACTGGGGCCGCACATGGGATGGCACCGATCCCGTCATCAATGCCTATGGCAGCATCGCCAAGGGCACCGGAAACGCGAAGGCGCTCGCCGATCTGGGGCCCATCGACTATCTCGACCCGGACGTGCTGGTGGAAAACAACACCAGCACCGTGTTCGCCTCGCCCGAGGCTCGCTCCTTCATCCGCGTCTCGCGCGACCGTGGGCATAGCTGGAGCCCTGCCTTCGACTTGCCGCTGGATGGCCTGCGTGCGCTCGCCGGGCGCGAATCCGTGCTCGTCCGGCCGGACGGGACGGTGCTGATCTTCATGATGACGGTGGACGAGAATGGCTGGAACCGCCATCCGCTCGTCTACGCGCTGCCGCCCGGCGGTCGCGATTTCCATTTCCTGTCCTTCATCACGCCCAAGGCCGATCCAAAGGGCGAGGCGGATGGCGACTGGACGGGGACGCTGCGCTTCGGCGGGCATCGCTGGTTCTATCCACGCGGCACCATGCTGCCCAATGGGCGGATGCTCTGCACCTTGCGTTCCCAGCGCGATCCGCGCGGCATCATGTGGACCGAGATCTATTACAGCGACGATGGCGGCCGCACCTGGGATTTCCTCTCGCGCGTGAATGATTTCGGCGCGCCTGGCAGTCTGGTGCGGCTGGCGGACGGGCGGCTGGTCATGGTCTATGGCTATCGCCTCATGCCGTCCGGCATCCGCGCCGCCGTCAGCGAGGACGAGGGCAGGACATGGGGCGGCGAACTCATCGTGCGCGACGACGGCGGAAGCTGGGACGTGGGCTATCCCAATGCCTGGGCCACCGACGACAGCAAGGTGGGCGTCATCTATTATTTCAACAGCAAGGACGATCCCGTGCAGGTCAATGGCGGGGTCCGCCACATCGTCCGCAGCATTTTCTCGGTCGATTGAAGGAGCATTAAATGGGCAAGACGCAGCTTCGGACGAGCCGGTTCACGATCTTTCGCCGAGCGGGGGCCGCCATCATGGCTTTGCTTTCCCTGTTCGCCCTCGCCACGGCCGCCCATGCCGGCACGGCAGTGACGAGCGAGGATGTCGTCATCAAGACGCCGGACGGCGCGGCGGAAGCCGTGCTGCATTACCCCGCCGCGAAAGGCAAATGGCCCGCCGTGATCCTGTGGCCGGACCTCGTGGGCATCCGCCCCGCCTTCCGCGATCTGGCGCGCAGGCTGGCCGCCGAGGGCTTCGTGGTGCTGCTGCCCAACAGCTTCTACCGCACCATGCGTCCGGCCGATGTGGAGCTAAACGCCTCCGATTCCGAGGTGCGCGCCACCCTGATGGCCCATCGCGCGGCCGTATCGCAGGAGGGAATCACCAAGGATACGACCGCCTATCTCGCCTTTCTGGACGCACGGTCGGAAACCGACCCCGCGAAGAAAGCGGCTGCAATCGGTTATGATCTGGGCGGTTCCTATGCGTTTCTGGCGGCGGCAGCGCAGCCCGAGCGCATCGGCGCGGTCGGCAGCATCTACGGCCTTGGCGTGGCGACCGCGCGGCCGGACAGCCCGCACAAGACCGTGCCCCGCTCCCGTGCGGCTTATTATGTCGCCGTCGCGCGGGATAGCGACGCGCGCGAGCCTGAGGACAAGGACGATATCCGCGCTGTGCTGCGCGAGAGCGGCCTCGAAGGCACGGTCGAGGTCTATCCCGCCGACCATGGCTGGGCCAACCCGGCAGGCAGAGCCTATGACGCCGATGCCTCGGATCGGGCATTCCGTGCGCTGGTCGACCTGCTTGGGGCCAAGCTGAAATAGGCCCCGCAATCGAGACGGGGGATCAGAGCATCCTCAATCAGAGTTCCGGCATGCGGAATATCGTGACCGATGATTTGACCGGATTTGTCTTTCATCAATAGCCTGAGCCCAGTCCACAAGGCTGGACCAACGGCCTGATGCACAAGGGCAAGGGGAGGAAAAAGCGTAATGCCTGAACGGAACGCGCGCACGGCCGAAACGAAGCTGACCCGCCGTGGCGCTCTGGTCGGCGGTTCCGCGCTGGGCGCCCTGCTCCTGCCGGCCGTCGCGCGCGCGCAGGGTGCGCCGGCGATCATCAGGCAATATGCACCGCCCCGGCAAGTGACCGATGTGGATCATCAGGCCGTCTTTCGCGACGACAAGCGCTTCTCGGGCTGGACCTATGTGATCGGCCACTGGAACATGCGCGATGGCGAACTGTTGCAGGCCTTCTTCTCGATCCCGACCGACTATGCCAGCGCCGATGCGATCAGCCACGATCACCTCCCGCGCCATCTCGGCAAGATGTATACGGTGCGCTCGAAGGATTATGGCCGGACATGGTCCGAGCCGGTCATCGACATGCAGGCCAATATCGCCAAGGGTACCGAGAACGCCAAGCATCTGACCGACCTGGGGCCGATCGATTATCTCGATCCCGATGTGTTGGTAGCCAACAACAGCACCGGCCTGTTCGGGTCCACCGAGGCGCGCACGGTCATCCGCGTCTCGCGCGATCGCGGCCATAGCTGGAGCCCCGCGCTGCCGGTGCCGCTGGATGGGCTCAAGTCACTCTCGGCAATGAATTCCTTCATGGTCCGCCCGGACGGCACGGCGATGTTGTGGCTGATGGATTCAGGGCCGGACGGCTGGAACCGTCATCCCCTCGTCTACGCCCTGCCGCCGCGCGGGACGGACTTCCATTTCCTGTCCTACATCACCGATCTGCGCGATCCCAAGGGCGCGGCCGATGGCGACTGGTCGACATCCCTGCGCTTCGGCGGCCATCGCTGGTTCTATCCGCGCGGCTTCATGCTGCCCAGCGGCCGCATTCTCTGCACGCTGCGCTGCCAGCGCGATCCGCGTGGGATCATGTGGACGGAAATCTACTATAGCGACGATGGCGGCGCGACCTGGGACTTCCTCTCGCGCGTCAATGATTTCGGCGCACCGGCCAGCCTGGTCGTGATGCCGGACGGCCGCGTGGTCGCGGTCTACGGCTATCGGCTGATGCCGTCGGGCATCCGCGCCAAGGTGAGCGAGGACGGGGGCAAGACCTGGGGACCGGAACTGATTATCCGGGACGATGGCGGCAGTTGGGATCTTGGCTATCCCAACGCCTGGCTGACCGACGACGGCAAGGTCGGCGTCATCTACTATTTCAACAGCAAGAACGACCGGATCAAGGTGAACGGCGGCGTCCGGCACATCGCGCGCAGCATCTTCTCGGTGGATTGAGCGAAAGGTTCGGTCGGCCGCCAACGGATAGTCAAGCAGTCAGGCAGGTGAGGATATCATGCTAGGAAGACGCACATTTCTGGGTTCCGCCATCGGCGCGGCAGCGATTGCAACCATGCCGCGCTTTGCGCACGGCCAGACCACGCCCAGCTTCAAGCTCTACGACACCCATGCGCATTTCTACACGAACGACGTGGCGAAATATCCCGTGGACGGCAGCACCGCACGCTATGGCGCGGACGAGCTGAAGGCCCGGCTCATGGCCAATCCCAAGACGCCGGAGATCATCTTCAAGGCCTGGGACGAGGTCAATGTCGCGAAGGGCGCAGCCGTCCAGTACGGCAGCGCCTATCTGTACGATAATCGCTACATCCTCGATATCTCGAAGGAACATCCCGATCGCATCACGCCCATCGTGATCCTCGACGACAAGGACCCCAAGACGCCGGGCGTCATCGAGCGGATGACGAAGGACGACAAGATCAGCGGCATCCGCTTCCGGGGCTTTGCAGATGCGGACACCGGCGAACACTATTTCCTCGGCGATAATGCCAGCGAGATCTGGCAGACGGCCAACAATCTCGGCATCGCCATCGTGCTCATGCCGCACAGCCGGCAGATCGATCTGCGCGGCGGCGTGCTCGCACGCATGGGAGAACTGGCCGCGCGCTATCCCAATGTGGACGTGATCCTCGATCATATGGGCTTCCCGCGCCCGCAAGCCGATGCGGCGAACTTCGGCTTCTTCCCCGAGCACCTCGAACTCGCGAAGCTCGATAATGTCTATTACAAATATACCAATCTGCTGATCGACCAGCTCCGGGAAGGAAAGGTGCCGCTGGCGCCGTTCGTCGAATATTCGGCGCAGACCTTCGGCACGGACAAGATGATCTGGGGCAGCGATTACGGAAATACGCCGGGCAAGATGACCGATCTTGTCCAGATCGCGCTAGAGAGCGCGAAAGGTCTTCCACAGGACCAGCAGAAGACCATGTTCTTCGATACTGCCGATCGCATTCACGTCTCGGGCGGGCGGGGCGCGAAACGGAGTTGAGCCCGGAACGACATCTGCCGGATTGTCGGTTGCGCTGCCTGTAAAACGGCAGTCACACCCAATCGGCTTGAACAGGGCGGGCTGACATCGGGTCAATCCGCCCGATCGTTTCAGGATCTATGGCTGGCCTGCTTTCGCTCCACCGGCCTCATCAATGCCTTCCGGCGCCACGCGCAACCGGCCGCAATACGGCCTCAGTGTTGCCAGGCAAATTTAAGATTCAGATCCTCTTGGGTAAAGTCCAGGCAGCATCCTTCTGCAATATTCGCGGCCATGTGCCTCGCAGGCAGCCAAAGTTAAATTCTTACAGAATTTAAAGGGAGGATAAAAAAATGAAATCTGATTGCATTCACACCCGTTTCGGCAAGGGAAGCGGTAGCCCCGCGACCGTCGGGCTCCTTTCGTCCAGTCTTTCCGTGCTCGGACTATTGCTTGCGACGGGCGTTTCCAGCGCCGCACACGCGCAGGCTCCTCAGGCGGGGGAAGGGCGCGCCGTCACGGACATCATCGTGACCGCGACGCGTCAGGCGACGAACCTGCAGGATACGCCGATCGCGATCACGGCGGTTACGGCCGAAATGCTCGAGGAGCGCGGCCTCAAATCGGTGACGGATCTGACCTCGGTCGTGCCGAACGCCGAATTCCGCCGCACCCATGGCGCGTTCGGGCCGGGCGTTTCCGCGTCCATTCGCGGACTGGGCGCTGCTGACACCAATATCGGCAATGATCCGGTCGTCGCTTATTATATCGACGACATCTATTACCCGATCCTGCTCGGCTCGAATTTCGACTTGCTCGATATCGGCCATGTCGAGGTGTTGCGCGGTCCGCAGGGCACGCTGTTCGGCCGCAACTCGCTGGCCGGCGCGGTGAACATCGTTTCCAAGCAGCCGAATTTCGTGGAGTCGTCCGCCTACGTTCAGTTGACGGCGGGCAGCTATAACCGCAGCGATGTCCGCGCCGGTTTCAACGTACCGCTTGCTGAAAACCTCGCTTTCATGGTCTCGGGCGCCCTTCGCAAGCGCCGGGGCTACCAGCGGATGCTCGATTTCGCCTGCGAGATGAATCGCCGCGGTACGCCGGAATTGGCCGGCGATGTCCCGCCCTTCGATCTCGCGACGCAGAGCAATTCGCGCTTCACGGCGGACGACTGCACGGTCGGCCATCTCGGTGGCGAGGACGTCAAGGCGCTTCGCGGCAGCGTGGCGTGGGAGCCGGCGAGCAATGTGCGCCTGACCCTCACGGGCGATTATATCCGCGACGAGTCCGAGAATGCGGCGGACACCACGCTGTCCCTCAACCCGGCGCTCAACACGCCGAATGAAATCTCCACCTTCGCCTTCTACGGGGTGGAGTATGACTCGCGCTTCATCACCGGGAACCCGTACACGACTTACGAGACCTATAACGACCCCATCGGGGCCGGCATGGTCATCCCGGGCCATACCTATTATGATGGACGCTCGTCGCGTGGCGGCCATTATCTGCCCCCTCGCAACGATCTGACGAACTGGGGTATTTCAGGAAAGCTGGTCGTCGGCCTCACCGACCAGATCGATCTGACCGCCATTGCCGGCTATCGCTCTCTCGAAGAGCGGCACGTCTATCAAAAGGACGGCACGCCGCTGATGACCGAGATGACGACCAATGACGTCAGCAACAAATATTTCACGGGCGAAGTGCGCCTGTCGGCCCAGATGGACTGGATCGACTGGGTCGTGGGCGCCTTCTACTTCAAGGCCGAAGGTATCCAGCACGCCATCGTCGATCAGCCGCGCAGCGGCCTGATCCGCACGCTTTATAACACCTTCGACCCTCTGAGTAAGGCAGTCTATGCCAATGCCACCCTCCGGCCCTTCGGTGCGGACAGCGGGCTGAGTGTGACCGGCGGCCTGCGCTACTCGGATGACAAGAAGGACGTCTCCATCTCCAACCTGGTGAACGAGGCACTCACTCCGGCTGGCGACATCCTTTTCGATGTCGTACCATCAGCCAATGTCGTGAGCTGGAAGGCTGGCGTCAATTATGAAGTGACCAGTGATATGCTGGTCTATGTGTCGGCCGCCACGGGGTATACGCTGCCTGGCTTCAATGCCCGTCCGCAGCAGATTACCCAGGTCGCGCAGTTCGACGGCAACAAGAACACCGCTTACGAGCTTGGCGCCAAGCTCGATCTGTTCGATCGCCGACTGCGCCTCAACGTTGCAGGCTTCTACACCGACTTCTCGCAGCGCCCCCAGACGCTGGCCGGTCAGGAAATCCTGCTGGACGAGAACGGCAACGATACGCCCGGCAACAGCGTGCTCATTCCGCTGCCGGATGGTCCGGACGGATCGACGACCTGCCGCCCGCGTACGCAATCGGAGATCGACGGCGGCACCGCCGGCTTCTCCTGCATCACGCGCTCCTATTACATCAACACGCCGGCCGAGATCTGGGGTTTCGAGGCCGAGGCAACCGCCGAACCGGTCGATGGCCTGCTGTTCAACGGCGCGCTCGGATATCACAAGTTCACCTCGCCGGACATCAAGGCGCGAACCATCAACCCACGCCAGCCCGAGCCGTTCTGGACGGCGAACGCCGGTGTGCAATATACGTTCGAGGAAGCGCCGTTCGGCGGCACGATGACGCCGCGCGTGGACTGGAGCTATCAGAGCAGCCGCGCACCGAGCCAGCGCACGACGGCCTGGAACCAGCCCGGATATTCACTGGTCAATGCCAGGATGACCTACAACCTGCCGGATCAGGATATGTCGATCGCCTTTGGCGTGACCAACCTGTTCGACAAGGTTTATTACCACAACTTCTTCATTCTGCAGGATTCCGGGCAGTCGAACGTTCAGGGGCAACCCGCCTCGCCACGCGAATGGTATGTGACGTTCAGCAAGAATTTCTGATCCAGTTTGTCGAAATATAGCGGGCTCTGGCCAGTTCTGGCCGGAGCCCGCATCTTATATGGCTCAGTGCAGAGACGTCGGCCGGTCGAGAGCATGCTAAATGGGGGCCGGCATTGCTGCCGACCCCCACTGCACCATCGCCTTCCAGTCCGGTTATCGGACATCCGGCGGCTGGCATGGCGCTAACGACCCGAGGACCGTTGCCGCGCCCGGCTTCGTGCCATCCCGCGATGGCCTGAAGCCTGTCCGATACCGGCAGGAAGCCGGCTCGGGAGAGATCGCGCCACGCCGTCCGAAAACGTCGCGGGCCCGGTCTTCATCGGCGGTCTCGTCCGCCTAGACGGCGGCTTCGACGACCTGTCCCCTCAACCGCGCTGACATGCCCCCGCAGGAAGCGGCCATGCGCTGGCTTCGGGATCCGACCCTCGGCTCAATCGCGTTGCCGCGCTCAGCCCTTCAGGTTCGGCAGTCCAAGCAAACCACTGATTTCTCAGCCGTTCTTCTCGTCCTGTAAGGAGATGGTCTCATGGCCGGCGAGTCGGGCCAAGCCAGATCCGCCCCCGCACCGCAGCACGGACACTCAAAACTGTGGATGAATGTGGGTAATTATGGGGATAGCCGGCCAGCAGGTCCGTGCCAGTGCGCCCCTAAGAGCGGAGCCAGCGATTCGCCAACAAAAAAGGCGACATCAGCCGATGCCGCCTTCTGCTATGATCAGCAGGATCACACCTGCCGACGATCAGTTACCTCAGTAGAGGCCGCCCATCCCGAAAGGGACGGTCAGGCTGGCCGATGCGATGTAGGCGGCGACCATCTTCTTCAATAGCGTCATTTTCTTGCTCCATCCGTTAGCCGAATGGCATCCCCGTTCTTCCGATCTCCATATGTGTTGCAGTGCAGTATAAATCAATTGCAAGCATGTGTTGGCGGATGCAAGAAGTGCAATCGCTCGCCCTATGGGATGAAGGTTCATCATTCCTTCCGACCCGATAATTCCAATATTCTCTGATATTCCGCCTCGGTCACGGGAGAGACCGAGAGGCGCGACTGGCGCACCATCGCCATGTTCGCAAATGCAGGATCGGCCTTGATCTGCTTGAGCGTCACCGGCCGCGCGAGCTTCTCGACAGGCGCAACGTCCACCGCGATCCACTTGCCCGTTTCATCGGTGCTGTCCGGCTCCGCACCGCGCACGATCTCCATGATGCCCACGCATTCCAGCCCGATATTGCTGTGATAGAACAGCGCACGATCACCGACCGCCATCGCCTTCATGTTGAGCTGCGCCGCGTGGTTGCGCACGCCATCCCACTCAGCCCGGCCCTTCTGCACCAGATCGTCCCAGGAGAAAGCGTCGGGCTCCGATTTCATCAGCCAGTAGCGCATGGGCGGTCGATCCTCCTGTGTCGGTAAGCGTGCCGGGCCATTCCATGCTCCACTGTCCGGCGCAAGACCCAAGGCCCCGTAAAAGCCCCCGCGTGACAGGGCTCGCGCGAAGGCCTACTCAGGCGGCCAGCCCGTTCCCGCACCGAGGCCGCCGTGACCCAATCCGATTCGCTCGGGCAGATGCCTGTCCTCTCGCTTGCCCACCTCTCCGACGATGCCTTCGCCGAGGCGATCGGCGGCAGCTTCCGGACATTCGGCTTCGCGGTCGTGGTCGATCATGGCATGGACCCGGATCTCATCGCGCAGGGCTGGGCGCTCTCCCGCGCGTTCTTCGCCCTGCCGGAGGAAGCGAAACGCGTCTATCTGGTGCCGGGCGGCGCGGGGCAGCGCGGCTACACCGCCTTCGGAACCGAGGTCGCCAAGGGCGCGAGCGAGAATGATCTCAAGGAATTCTGGCATATCGGCCGCGAATTGCCGGCCGGGCACCCGCTGGCCGGCGAGATGCCGCCTAACATCTGGCCGCGCGAGATTAACGGCTTCAAGGAGGCCTTCTCCGCGCTGTTCGAGGCATTCGATGCGGTGGGCGCGCGTATCCTTTCGGGCGTGGCGCGTCATCTGGGCCTGCCGAACGACTGGTTCGAGTCCCGCATCGAAAACGGCAACTCCATCCTGCGCCTGCTCCATTATCCGCCGGTGTCCGCCCAGGCACCGGGCATCAGGGCCGGTGCGCATGAGGACATCAATCTCATCACCCTGCTGCTGGGCGCCGAGGAAGGCGGGCTGCAATTACTCACACGGCAAGGCGCGTGGGCCACGGTGACGCCGCCGCCGGGTGGCCTCGTCATCAATGTGGGCGACATGCTCCAGCGGCTCACCAATCATGTGCTGCCCTCGACGAGCCATCGCGTCGTCAATCCGCCGCCCGAGCGTCGCCACATTGCGCGCTATGCCATGCCTTTCTTCCTGCATTTGCGGCCCGACGTGCTGATCGAAGCACTGCCGCAATGTGTGAGCACGGACAATCCGCTGCGTGAGCCGCCCATCACGGCCCATGATTATCTGCTGGAGCGCCTGCGCGAGATCGGGCTCAGGAAGGGTTAGGCTGGGGACCAGACAGCTTACGCACCCCGCCTCCCGTCATTCCCGCGCACGCGGGAATGACGGGAGGCTGCCCGAATGGTATCGAAGTCTCTCACTGATCGCCACGTTGAATGGATTCCCGCCCGCGCGGGAATGACGACGCGCGTAACCGGCACCGCCGCCTTCCCATTCAGCGCGATAGGGGCAAATCAGCCGATCGCATGCGTGACAGCGATGCCCGGAGCCCCGAGTCCCGCCCCCGTCATTTCCGCCAGCGCGAAAGCGTGATGCCGATCTTCTCGCCGCGTTCGGAAAGTGCCAGCTTCACGATCTTCACCGTCGCATGCTTGGCCTTCCTGTCCTGCAGGAAGATGGTGTCGATGATGTGATCGGCCACCGCCTCCACCAGCATGAAATGCTGGCCGCGGGTGATGGCGGTGCTGGCCGCGTGCTTGAGGTCCATATAATTCTTGGAGAAATTGAGCGGCGTCGAGGGCTCGTAATGGTCGCTATGCTCCAGCAGGGCGCGCACGCTGATTCGCAGCGGCTGCGGGAGATGCGTTTCCTCCGAATAGATGCCGGTCAGCACGTCCACCTCGAGATCCTCGATCTCGAGCAGCAGCATATCATCCATCGAATTCAAAGGCTGTCCCGCTTCGCTTCCTGCCATCGCCGCCTCTAATTGCCCTTTTCATTTGGGCGCGAACCGCTAAAGGCCCCCGCCTTGGGCGCTATTGCCCGGTTGAAAGGCGCACGGCAAGCGGTGACACGGATCAGCGAGCTGGCAGGAACGGAAGATACGGCCATCGCCGCGCTGCTCGATGCGGCGTTCGGCACGGATCGCCACGGCCGCACGGCCTATCGCATCCGCATGGGCATGGCCTGGTTCACTGATCTTTCCTTCGCGGCCTTCGATGCGGACGGGCGACTCATCGGCACGCTGCAAAGCTGGCCGGTAGCGCTGCACGGCGCCGATGGCGGGGAAACGCCGCTCATCATGGTCGGCCCCGTTGCGGTGCAGCCCGGCATGCAGCTCCACGGTATCGGACGGGCGCTGATGGACCGGTTGATCGAGACGGTCGACACTCATCCCGGCGACCCCCTGATGATGATCGGCGATCCGGAATATTATGGCCGCTTCTGGGGTTTCGCGGCCGATGGCACCAGCCGGTGGCAAGCCCCAGGCCCCGTCGAGCCCCGCCGGGTGCTCGCGCGGGCCGCGCCGGGGCGCGTGCCGGCCATCAGCGGAATGCTCGGGCCACGATCGATGGGCGTCACCAACGAGCAGGCTCCCGCCGCCTCCACCGGCACAATCTGAAGCCCGGCGCGGCACGCACCGCACGGCCCCTTTGCCAAGCGGCGCGGCCTTGCCTATCTGCTGAAGCATGAGCGCGCCGCCGTCCGATCACCGGCCCGACTTCCCCATCGCCGGCATACCCGACGATGCCGATCCGGCGCGCCCCTATCCGGTGATGCAATGGCACCCCACCCGTTGCGGTCACAGCGCCATGCGGATCGACGCGCAGGGCCGCTGGTTCCATGAAGAACGCGAGATTCGCCGCGCCGAGCTGGTGAGCCTGTTCGCGCGGCTGCTGCGCCGCGAGCCGGACGGGCGGCATGTGCTGGTGACGCCGGTGGAAATGCTGGATATCGAGGTCGAGGATGCGCCGCTCTTCGCCGTGGATATGGAGAGCGAAGGGGAAGGCCCTTCCCGCACACTGCGCTTCCGTATCGGCGCCACCGGCCAATGGATAACCGCCGACGCCGCGCATCCGCTGGCGATGGAAGCGCACGAAGCGGGGCCGCGTCCATGCCTCGGGCTGGAGGCGGGTCTGCGCGCGCGCCTTGCCCGCCCGGTCTATTATGCACTGGCCGATCTGGCCATTGCCGAGGGGCACGAGCCGCCCGGCCTGTGGAGCGGCGGCACTTTCCATCGACTGGAAAGCGCATCATGATCTGGCGCGACCGGCTGACCGCGGCGCTCGATCCGCGATTCGACGAGGCGCAGACGCTGGACGTCTTCCTCTATCGGGATCGACCGGAGCCGGAGGGGCCCTTCACGCCTGCCGCCGTCCTCATCGCCATCACGGACCGGGCCGATCCCGGCATGCTCTTCACCCTGCGCCATGCCGGCCTGCGCGCTCATGCCGGGCAGGTGGCTTTCCCCGGCGGGCGGCTCGATCCGGAGGATGTCGATGCCGTAGCGGCAGCACTGCGCGAGGCTCAGGAAGAAATCGCTCTGCCGCCCGAGGCTGTCGAGATCATCGGCCGGTCCGACATGTTCCGAACGGGCACGGGATTCGCGATAGAACCCATTATCGGCGTCGTCCCGCCCGACCTTGCCCTGCACCCCGCCGAAGCGGAAGTGGAAGCGATTTTCGAGGTGCCGCTGGATTTTCTCCTGGACCCCGCGAATCGCCAGTTCAGGACGGTCGAGTGGCAGGGCGGGCTGCGCAGCTTCTACGAATATCTCTGGGAGGATCATCGCATCTGGGGCGTGACGGCCGCCATGCTCGTCAATCTTGCCCGGCGCCTCGAAGCGGCCAGCCTGCTTTCAGGACAAGTGCGCTCATGAGCGAGACCTTGCCCGATCGGCTCCCGCCCGCCGACTGGCGCGAGCGCGCCGGCTTGCAGGAGCTGTGCGTCGCGCTCGGCGCCGAGCGGGGGGAAGCGCGGTTCGTCGGCGGCGCGGTGCGAGACGGGCTGCTTGGCATACCGGTCAAGGATGTGGACGTCGCGACGACCCATCCGCCGGATGATGTCATCCGACGCATCCAGGCGGCGGGCCTGCGCGCCGTGCCGACCGGCATCAGCCATGGCACGATCACCGCCGTGCTGCATGGCTGGCCTGTCGAGATCACGACGCTCAGGCGCGACGTCTCCACCGATGGGCGGCGCGCCACTGTGGCCTTCGGGACGGATTGGCGCGAGGACGCCGCGCGGCGCGACTTCACGATGAACGCGCTCTATGCCGATCCGGCGGATGGCGCTCTTCACGATTATTTCGGGGGATGGGCGGACCTGCTGGCCCGGCGCGTGCGCTTCATCGGAGATCCGCATCAGCGCATCGCCGAGGATCATCTGCGTATCCTGCGCTATTTCCGCTTTACGGCGCGCTTCGGCGGCCTTGACCGGGCCTCGCCCGATTATGTCGCTTGCATCGCCCATGCCGCGAGCCTGATGGCGCTCTCCCGCGAGCGGATCGCCGACGAATTACTGCGCTTGCTCGGCCTGCCGGACCCGTTTGAGGCCGTCGCGGCGATGGTGGCAGACGGCGTGCTTGCGCCGGTGCTGCCGGAAATCGGCGGCGAAGGCATTACCGCGCTCCAGGCGCTGATCGCGGCCGAGGCGACGGTGGGCATTGCACCCGATGGCCTGCGCCGGCTCGCCGCGCTGTTGCCGGAGAATGAGGCGCTGGCGGACCAGATCGGCGCGCGCCTGCGCCTCTCCAACAAGGCGCGGCGGCGCCTGCGGCAAGCATGCGCGCCAGCCGACGCCCAGTCGCCCGAGGCGCTCGCTTATGCGCTGGGGACGGAAAGCGCCATCGACCGGATCCTGCTTGGCCGCGCTTTCTCGCCTGCGCGGGCGGTAGCGCTCATGGATTGGGATGCGCCCAAATTGCCGCTGTCCGGCGGCGATCTCATCGCCATGGGCCTGACGGCGGGCCCGCAGGTTGCGCGCACGCTTCAGGCGCTGGAGCGCTCATGGATCGCGGCAGGCTTCCCGGCCGCGGATGAGACGCGGGAAATGGCGCGTCAGATGGTGGCGGCGGCGCTGCGGTCGAGCCAGTAATGATAGGCGTCCTGCGCGGGTAGCGGCCGTGCGAAGTGGAAGCCCTGGCCGAATTTGCAGCCCAGCTTGCGGAGCGCTTCCGCCAGTTCCGGTGTCTCGATGCCTTCCGCCGTCGTCTCCATGCCCAGCGCGCCCGCCAGGCTGACGATGGCGCGCACGATGGCGGTCTTGTCGGCGTCCTCGGTCATGTCGGTCACGAAGCTGCGGTCGATCTTGAGCAGATCGATGGGCAGCGACTGGAGGCTGGCGAGGTTCGAGAATCCGGTCCCGAAATCATCCATAGCCACTGTCACATCCATGGCCTGGAGCGCCCCCAATAGCTGGCGGGTCTTGTCCGGATCGGCGATGAGTGCACTTTCGGTCAGCTCGATGATGAAGCGCTTGCCGTCCACCCCGGCATAGCGCAGCGCCTCCTCCACGGCCCGGGGCACGTTGTCGCGGACCATCTGCACCGGCGAAAGATTGACGTTCATGGTGATCGGCAAGGCTTCCCCGAAGCGCTGATCCCAGTCCGCCAATGTCTGCGCGCATTCGCACATGGCCCAGCGCCCCAATGGCACGATCAAGCCGGATTCCTCGGCAACCGGGATGAAATCGGTCGGAGAAACGGGCCCAAGCACCGGATCGTGCCAGCGAGCAAGTGCCTCGAACCCCTTTACCGCGCCGGTCTGAAGATTGATGAGCGGCTGGAAGACCATGCCGAGTTCGCCATTGTCGATCGCTTCGCGAAGGCGATTCTCCAGCGTGAAGCGCTTGAGCGCCTCGCGCAGCACATTGGCGCGGTAGACTTCCAGCACCCCGGACTTCTTGGCCTGCTTGACCGCTGCCTGCGCCTGACGGAGCAGCTTCTCGACGTCGTCCTCATCGTCTTGCGCCAGCGCGCAGCCCAGGGCGACTTCCACGTTGATGAGATAGGTGGAGAGCCGAATCGGTGTCTCGAAGGCCTTGCGGACCCGCTCGGCGATCTGGAGCACCTCAGAAAGACCGTGGCCGACATGTGCGAAGATGGCGAATTCATTACCACCAATACGCGCCAGCACATCGCCTGCTCGCAGCACCGACTTCACACGCCGCGCCACCGTGATGATCAGCTCGTCGCCGGCCATGGCGCCAAGGGATTCGTTGATCCGGCTGAACCGGACGAGATCGAAGCCGATGATCGCATGAGTGCTCTTGCCGGCCGTGAAACGACCGTCTTCGGCAAGCATGTCGATCTGTTCGACGAAGCCGATGCGGTTGGGCAATGCCGTCAGGCTGTCGGTCAGCAACTCCTTGCGCAGAGTGCTCTCCGCCTTGCGCTCGCTGGTGCGGTCGGTCGCGGTGAACAGCAGGAGGGAGTCAGGCACATCGCCATTGCCGATCCAGGTCAGCGAACAACTGAACGCCCGCAGGCCGAGCCGATCCTGAAACTCGATCTCGAACCGATCCAGTGCGCGACGCGAGGCGAACATGGCCCGGGCGCGCTCGCGCCAGCCGCCATCTCGCCCGGTCCTGCGCTCGGGCGAGCGTACGCCTGCGGCAAGATCCTCATCGAAACAGGAGAATTCCTCATTGGCGGCCAGCGGTACGATGGCTTCGTCTGCCAAGCCGATCAAGGCGGCTGGATAAGGCAAGGCGCGCAAAAGGGCATGGAAGCCTTCGCCATCCCCCCCGGCCGCACCATTGGAGGTGCGACAAGAGGCCGGCCGCGTTGTTGTCGCGGCCGTCGGCTCTGGCGCATCGCTTGTGGCGCGGGCAGTCATGAGCCGAGGATAAGGCGCATATGGTAAATTAAGACTGAAGCCGCGCCGAACTCATGGGCATAATTGTGAAAGCCCCGAAAATTCCGGCCGTCCCATGGCGGAACAGCCGAGATCAGTCGAAGCGGTTGTTGCGAGGGAAGCCGCTCGGCGGCATCCGACCCGCCGCGCCCCGCGCCGCGCGCCACGAAAGAAGATCGGCTTCGGTGCGCGTCCGCCCGCTTTCCCCACCCATCGTCCAGCTCAGGCCCTGTGCCAGTACGAGCGTGGTCGCATCCGAAAGCCCGCCATCCTTGTAGCGCTGGAGCATGACGCCCTGTCCCCGCGTCATCTCTGGCAACTCGGCCCGCGAAAAGATGACCAGCTTGCGATTATCTCCGATCACCGCGACCGAATCGGCCTCCGGCGGAATGAGCCGTACCACCTTGAGCTGAGCATCGGTCTTGAGGTTCACCACCTGCTTGCCCTTGCGTGTCTCCGCGATGATGTCCCCCATCGGCGCCACGAAGCCGCGCCCATCGCTGGCCGCCAGCAACAGCCTGCCCTCCGCCCGCG
>Ga0160433_100164_pt1 | contig 55660 bp, 40 predicted proteins | sample HID1972K_E0MG_FD_108235 | JGI IMG/M metagenome (GOLD analysis project Ga0160433, IMG submission 108235) | Enriched pill bug-associated microbial communities from UW Madison campus, WI, USA - HID1972K_E0 MG | ecosystem: Host-associated > Arthropoda: Insects > Digestive system > Unclassified ...
GAGTGGCGGTTCGGCGCTCCGACTTGCCCGCGAAGCAGGCACCGCGGTGTATGGCACCGGCTTCGCCGGTGTTCGCGGGCAAGCCCGCTCCCACAGGGTTCAGCTAAATCAATGAGTTAGCGTTTGTTCTATGGGAGCTGGCTTGTCCTGCAATCGGCCGTTCCCACAGGACGCCGTGCGATTGATCAGACTGGCGTGGCCTTGATCAGGTGCGCCGCCAGTGTCCGCAGCGGCCCCAATTGCCGGCAGATCAACGCTAGCTGCGTCTGCACCAGCCGTTGATGCTCATCCAGTTCTTCAGGCATCTGCTCCAGCGTAGCGGCCAACGCCTCTTCCTCATCACTGTGAATGGCCACCGGTAGTTTCGCGGACAGGCCATTGGCAATCTCGTCCAGGCTGTTGGCCAGGCTGCTGCCAGCTCCATCGATCAACTGCTCATGAACCTCGGCCGGCAATGCCGTGCCGCGGTGCGCGCCCAGGCCTGAAAGGTAGCTGAGCAGGGTGTGCGAGAGCACCAGGAAGCGGAAGCCGACGTCCGCCTCCTTACGAAAGTGCCCCGGCTCCATCAGCATGTTCGCCAGCGTGGTCGACAGGGCCGCATCGGCGTTGTGCGCATTGCGCCGGGCCAGGCGGTAGGCCAGGTCGTCGCGCTTGCCGTGGGCGTACTGCTGCATGATCTGGCGCAGGTAGGTGCTGTTGCAGCTCAGGGTGTTGGCCAGCGCCTTGTTCAGCCGGCGCCCCTGCCAGTCCGGGAGGAACAGGAACACCGCGAGGATGGCGATCAGGCTGCCGACCAGGGTATCGAACAGGCGCGGCAGGAACAGCCCATAGCCGTCGCCGGTCTGGTTGAAGCAGAACAGCACCATCAGGGTGATCGCCGCGGTAGCCAGGGTGTAGCGGGTGGTGCGATTGACGAAGAACACCACCCCGGCGGCCACCGCGAACAGCGACTGGACGATCGGGCTGGGGAACAGGTCGAACAGCGCCCAGCCGACGGTCAGGCCGATGGCGGTACCGATGATCCGTTGCACCAGCTTGCGCCGCGTCGCGCCATAGTTGGGCTGGCAGACGAACAAGGTGGTGAGGATGATCCAGTAGCCTTGGGTCGGGTGGATCAAATGCACCATGCCATAGCCGATCGACAGTGCCAGCGGCAGGCGCAGGGCATGGCGGAACAATAGGGAGGTCGGCGTCAGCTGGGTGCGCAGGCGGCTCCAGACATCCTTGAGGGTGCGTGGCGAGCGGTCGAGCAGGCTGCTGTCGCTGGCATCGGCCAGGCTGTCCGGGTTGCTGGCGGCACTGAGCAGACGGTCGAGGGTGCCGAGGTTGGCGGCCAGGGCGCGCAGTGAGCGCAGCAGCCCACGCCAGGCCGGATTGCTCTGGATACGCAGGTGTTCCAGCGAGGCGTGCAGGTCTTCCAGCGCCTCGGCGAAACCGGTGTCATAGGCAAATGGCTGGCGCAGGCGGATCGACTCGGACAAGCGCTGGCAGGCGGTGCCCTGCTGGCGCAGCAGGCGCTGGCAACGGAACATCACGTCGCTGTGGAAGAACGCCTCGGCCAAGGCATTGTAGGGGTAGTGCGAGGCGCTGACGCGCTCGTGGATGTCCTGGGCCAGGAAGTACAGCTTCAGGTAGCGGCTGACCTTGGCGTTGGGCTGGCTGTTGCCGACCCGGTGCAGGATGATCTCCTTGGCGGCGTTGAGCGCCGCGACCACCTTGCCGTTCTGCTGCGCCAGTTCCAGGCGCCGGGCCTCGACATCGAGGTTGCGCACTGGCTCGAACAGGCTGGCCTTGAGCTTGAGGTAGCGGCCCAGCTCACGGAACAACCGGGCCAGGCTCTGCTGCACCGGCTGGTTGGAAAACAGCGCCTGCCAGAGCACCGAGAGCAGCCCGTACCAGGCCGCGCCTGCCACCAGCAGCAGGGGTTCGTGCCAGAAATCCGTGACTTGTCCGCCGCGCTGGTCGACACCGATCATGGTGTATACCGACAGGATCAATGTGGCCGAGGCAATCGCCCCGTAGCGCTCGCCCAGTGCCCCTAGCATGGTCAGGCCAAAGGCGGCCAGGGCCATGGCGCAGACGAAGACCAGGGGGTAGGGGAACAGCAGCTCCACCGCCAGGGCGGCGATGGTAAAGCACACCAGGGTCACGGCCAGGGCGTTGAGACGGCCTTGCCAGCTGTCGTCGGTCTCGGCCAGGGCGCTGGCGATGATGCCCAGGAACAGCGGGATCAACAGGCTCATCTCGTCCTGGTACCAGCACAGCGCCATGCTGCCAGTGAGGGCGATCAGGACACGAATGCTGTAGCTGAACTTGTCCAAGGCCCAGAGGCGACGCATGGAGTGGCTGAAAGACGACGATGGCATGATGGGCGGCAGGCCTGCTTGGCAATGGTCGGAAGTGAATCCTGCCTGGCGACGGTGGGGGCGCCAGGCATGACGGACCAGCAAGAAGCGTTCCGTGCTGACAGGATTCTAGCGCAGACCCTAGACGAACTGTGCAGCGGCGTTGGCCGATGCCCAGGCCCACTGGAAATTGAAGCCGCCCAGGTGGCCGCTGACATCCAGCACTTCACCGATGAAATACAGCCCCGGGCTCTTGAGCGACTCCATGGTCTTGGATGAGACCTCGCGGGTATCGACACCGCCCAGGGTCACTTCGGCGGTGCGATAGCCTTCGGTGCCAGCCGGCACGACGTTCCAGGCCGAGAGCCTTTCGGCGATCTGCGCGAGTTCCGCCGGGGTGTACTGCTTCATCGGCTTGGAGACGAACCATTGCTCGGCCAGCAGGTTGGCCAGCTTGCGGGTGAACAGCTCACCGAGCAGGGTCTTGAGCTCGCTGTTGGGGCGTTCGGCCTGCTGCTGTTGCAGCCAGCCCAAGGCATCATGATCGGGCAGCAGGTTGATCTGGACGGCGTCGCCGGCCTCCCAGAACGAAGAAATCTGCAGGATCGCCGGACCGCTCAGGCCACGGTGGGTGAACAGCAGGTTCTCGCGAAAGCGGGTGCCATTGCAGCTGGCGATGCAATCGAGCGAAGTACCCGACAGCTCGCTGCACAGCGCCTTGAGGTGCGGTTCGGTGATGGTGAATGGCACCAGGCCGGCACGGGTCGGCAGCAGGCTGTGGCCGAACTGGCGGGCTACCTGGTAGCCGAAGCCGGTCGCGCCCAGGGTCGGGATCGACAGGCCGCCGGTGGCGATCACCAGCGACTGGCAGCGCCACTGGCCGGCGCTGGTTTCCAGCAGGTAGCCGGCGTCGGTCCTTTCGATCTGTTCGATGCGCGTGTCCATGCGCAACTCGGCACCGGCGCTGGCGCACTCGGCCAGGAGCATGTCGAGGATGTCGCTGGACTTGTTGTCGCAGAACAGCTGGCCGAGCTTCTTCTCGTGGTACGGCACGCTGTGCTTGGCCACCAGTTCGAGGAAGTCCCATTGGGTGTAGCGTGCCAACGCCGACTTGCAGAAGTGCGCGTTCTGCGAGAGGAAGTTGGCAGGTTCGCAATACAGGTTGGTGAAGTTGCAGCGACCGCCACCGGACATCAGGATCTTCTTGCCGGGCTTGTTGGCATGGTCGAACAGTTGCACCCGCCGGCCGCGGTAGGCGGCAGTCAGGGCGCACATCAGGCCGGCGGCGCCGGCACCGATGATGATTACGTCGGTGCTTTGCACGAGGGGTCCTTCAATTCGTTTTCAATGTGGGAGCGGCCTTGTGCCGCGATCGGCCGCAAAAACGGCCGTAAACCATCCACCCCGGTTTGTCTGATGCACCGTGAGTGCAGGGTTTACGGCCGCTGCGCAGCCGATCGCGGCACAAGCCGCTCCTACGGGTGGTCTCTATCAGGGTAGAGGATCAGACAATCCGCACCCGCAACGAGCGGCCCTTGATCTTGCCACTGTTGAGGCGTTGCAAGGCCTGCTTGACCACCCCACGCTCCACGGCGACGAAGGCCTGGAAGTCGAAGATGGCGATCTTGCCGACCTGCTTGCCGGGAATGCCGGCGTCGCCGGTCAGGGCACCGAGGATGTCGCCGGGGCGCAATTTGTCCTTGCGGCCAGCGGCGATGCACAAGGTGCTCATCGGTGGCAGCAGGGGCTCGCCACCCTTGCTCTTGAGGTTGTCCAGCTGCTCCCAGCGCAGCGGGCGCTTCTGCAGGGCTTCGATGGCCTGGGCACGGTGGCCTTCGGCCGGTGCCACCAGGCTCACTGCCAGGCCCTTCTCGCCGGCACGGCCGGTACGGCCGACACGGTGCACGTGGATCTCGGCGTCACGGGCCAGCTCGACGTTGATGACCATGTCCAGGGCATCGATGTCCAGGCCGCGGGCGGCCACGTCGGTGGCGACCAGCACTGAGCTGCTGCGGTTGGCGAACAGAGCCAGGACCTGGTCGCGGTCGCGCTGCTCGAGGTCGCCGTGCAAGGCCTGGGCGACGATGCCCTTGGCCTTGAGGTGCTCGACCACGTCCTCGCACTGCTGCTTGGTGAAGCAGAACGCCACGCAGGACTGCGGGCGGTAATGGCCCAGCACGCGGGTCAGCGCCTCCAGGCGCTGCTGCGGGTCGATCTCGATGAAGGACTGCTCGATCTGGCTGTCGGCGTGCAGCGACTCGACCTTGACCTGCTGCGGCTGGCGCATGAAGTCGGCGGCCAGTTGCTCGATGCCGGCCGGGTAAGTGGCCGAGAACAGCAAGGTCTGGCGGCGCGAAGGGGTACGCCCGATGATCGTGGCGATGGCATCGAAGAAGCCCATGTCGAGCATGCGGTCGGCTTCGTCCAGCACCAGCGTGTTGAGGCCGTCGAGCACCAGCGTGCCCTTGTCCAGGTGCTGCTGCACGCGGCCCGGGGTGCCGACGATGATGTGCGCGCCGTGCTCGAGCGAGGCGATCTGCGGGCCGAGCGAGACGCCGCCGCACAGCGTCAGGATCTTGATGTTGTCCTCGGCGCGGGCGAGGCGGCGCAGTTCCTTGGCAACCTGGTCGGCCAGCTCGCGGGTCGGGCATAGCACCAGTGCCTGGCAGCCGAAGTAGCGCGGGTTGATCGGGTTGAGCAGGCCGATGCCGAAGGCGGCGGTCTTGCCGCTGCCGGTCTTGGCCTGGGCGATCAGGTCCTGGCCCTTGAGAATGACCGGCAGGCTCTGGGCCTGGATCGGGGTCATCTGGGCATACCCGAGGGTGTCCAGGTTGGCCAGCATGGCGGCGGACAGCGGCAAGGTGGCAAAGGCGGTAGCGGTGGTGGTCACGAGGCGGGCCTGCAGGGCAAAAATGCCGTGCAGTGTACCAGCCTCGTGGCACTTGGCCCTAAGGTTCGATCTGCGGTTCCGGACGAGGGGCACGCCTTCCGTCCGTTGGCGCCAGTTGCAGGAAGATCGCCGCGGCCAGCATGGCCATCAGGCCGATGGTCAAGAAGGTCAGCTGGAAGGCGCCGAGTGTCGTTTCTACGCCCTCGGCGCTGCCGGCGGCGGTGAAACCACCGAGCAGGGCGCCGGCGCAGGCCACCCCCAGGCTCAGCGACAGTTGCGCCACCACCGACAGCAAACCATTGCCGCTGCTGGCGCTGGCGTCGTCGAGGTCGATCAGGGTAACGGTGTTCATGGCGGTGAACTGCAGTGAATTCACTGCACCCAGCAAGGACAGCTGCACCAGCAATACGGCGTAGGGCGTCTGTTCGTCGATCAGGGCCAGGCTGCACAGCAGCAAGCCGAGCAGCAAGGTATTGCCCGTGAGGATGATGCGGTAACCCAGACGCTCGATGAGCGGACGGGCAATGGACTTGGCGACCATCGCCGCTGCCGCCAGGGGAATCATGCTCATGCCTGCCTGCGACGGTGAATAACCCAGCGCCACCTGCAGCAGCAGGGGCATCAAGAACGGCAGGGCACCGCTGCCCAGCCGGGCGAACAGGTTGCCGAGGATGCCCACCGAGAAGGTTCGGGTACGGAACAGCCGGGGTGAGAACAGCGGGTTGTCGACCCGTCCGGCGCGTAGCCAGTAGGCCGCCAGGCACGCCATGCCGGCGAACAGCAACAGCATTACCCGCAGGTGTGGCAGGTGCAGCTCGCCCAGGCCTTCCATGGCGATGGTGATCAGCACCATCGCTGCGCCAAACAGCACGAAACCGACGCCGTCGAACTGCGTGCGTTCGGAGCCACGCAGGTCAGGGATGAACTTCCACACTGCATAGCAGCCCAGCGCGCCGACCGGCAGGTTGAGCAGGAAGATCCAGTGCCAGCTGAGGATCTCCACCAACCAGCCTCCCACGGTCGGCCCGAGCAGTGGGCCGAGCAGACCGGGGATGGTGATGAAGCTCATGATGCGCACCAGCTCCGAGCGTGGATAGGCGCGCAGCACCACCAGGCGCCCGACCGGCAGCATCAGCGCGCCGCCCAGCCCCTGGATGACCCGCGCGCCGACCAGCAGGCCCAGGCTGTTGGCCAGCGCACAAAGCAGCGAGCCGAAGCTGAACAGCAGGATGGCGCTGAAAAATATGCGCTTGGTGCCGAAACGGTCGGCGATCCAGCCGGACGCCGGGATCAGCAAGGCCACGGTAAGCATGTAGGCGATGATGACCCCCTGCATGCGCAGCGGGTTTTCCGCCAGGTCCCGCGCCATGGCCGGCAGGGCAGTGTTGAGGATGGTGCCGTCCAGCGACTGCATGAAGAAGGCGATGGCCACCACCCAAGGAATCCAGCGGGCGGTGGTGGGGTCCAGCGGGGTGCTTTTGGTCATGGTGGGGCCTTGAATCGTTAAATACGCGAAGACCGGCGCCGTACCTGTGGGAGCTGGCTTGCCAGCGAAGGGGCCGGTACAGACGACATGGCGGGTGAGAAGGGTGCCCCAATTCGCTGGCAAGCCAGCTCCCACAGGTACGGCGTCGCTCATGGTCCCAGCGGCGCCCCCGTTCACAGCGTCAGCATCAATCCTCTGACCAGCGCTCCTGGCAAATGACTCGATCCGGTTTGCCGCTGGCCATAGGTGCTGGTCGAAAGCATCAGCTCGCGCTCCTGGGTCAAGGCTTCGAGTTGACTGCCCAGCAGGCTGTAGAGGCTGTCGTCGAAGCGCATGGTGCTGACCGGAGCCTGGATCTGGCCGTCCTCGACCCAGAACGTGGCGAAGCGGGTCAGGCCGGTCATGCGCGCGGCGGGCAGGTCCGAGTAGTTCAGGTACCAGAGGTTGCTGATGTACAGGCCGGTGCCCAGGCGTGCCAGGACGTCGCCGCTGGCCAGGTCCCCAGCGCCCAGGCTCAGGGCGCTGGGTGACTCATGGCTGTCGGCACCGTTGGCCTGCAGCTTGAACTCGGCGGCGCTGCGAGCACTGGCCAGGCGCTCCAGTGGCCGGCCTGCGCCGATCAGGCGAAGGTCATTGCGTGGCGAACCCTCGTCGGAAAACGCCGGGCTCAGCGAGCCGCTGACCTGCTCGTCGATGTTCAGCAACGGGCTGAGCTGGGCATCGCCGCTGTACAGGCGCTGCAATGGGCTATCGCCAGTGGCCAGGGACTGCGCCGAGAAGCCGCCCCAGCACAGCAGTCCGGTGATTTCCTCCAGCGCCGCGGGGGCCAGGTAGGCGCGGTAACGCCCGGGGTTGAGCACGCGCAAGGGCCGACCCAGGTAGTCCAGTTGCTCGCGGGCCTGTCGCAGACGTGCTGCAAAGGCTTCGCTGCTCCAGGATTGCCCGGCATAGTTGGCCTTGACCGCCTGGCCGTTGGCGTGGAACAGGCTCCAGTCGAAGTTGAAGCTGTTGGCCTGGTGCCAGCCGAATGCCCCGAAAGAGCTGGCGAACCCCCGGCAGATCGGCCCGGCGGCGTAGATGCCGACCAGGTCCAGCTCACCGGCACCCTGTTGCACCTGGGCCAGCACCTGGCGGCAGTCGGGCAGCGGCTGTTGCAGCAGGTTGCGGCTTTGCCAGGCGCTTTCATCGAGTTGCAGGTAGGGGTCGGCGGCCAGCAGCGGCAGGGTCTGGCGTAGCTGCGCCAGGGCTTGATTCAGGCGCTCGCGGTCGACCTGCGGATCATCCCCGAGGGTGAACTGCAGTTCGGCCTGGCGGCCTTCGCTGACCAGCCGCAGCAGCGCGCTGGCCTGGCTGACGCTGCCGGCCTGGCGAACCCGGGCGTGGTTGAAGCGGATGAACTGCGACTGCTCGGCGCTGTAGCCGAGGGTGAACTGTTCGTCGGTCCGTCGCGCATCGCGCAGGGCCCCGAGCAGGTCTTCGAAACGCTGCAAAGGCGTGGCAGCCATCAGGCGTCTCCTCCGAATACGTCGATCTGGCTGAACACACAGGCGGGCGAGGCGTGCCCGACCCGCACCACCTGGTTGGGCTCGCCCTTGCCACAATTGGGTGTGCCCAGCACCTGGTGGGTACTGCGGTCGCCCACGGCACTGAGGTTGCGCCAGAACCCTGAGGAGATACCACGGTAATTGGGGTTCTTGACCACGCCTTTAAGCTCGCCGTTTTCGATCAGCTGGCCCCATTCGCAGCCGAACTGGAACTTGTTGCGCGCATCGTCGATGGACCAGGAGCGATTGGTGCGCATCAGGATGCCGTGCTCGATGCCGCCGACCAGTTGGTCCAGGGACTGGTCGCCTGGCTCGATGTTGAGGTTGGCCATGCGGTCGATCGGCGCCCGGTTCCAGCCGCAGGCGCGGCTGTTGGCCACGCCCTCCAGGCCCGACCGGTACTGCGACAGCGCGCCGCCCAGCGGGCGCAGCAGCAGGCCATCGCGGATCAAGAACTGCTTGCGCGCGGGAGTGCCGTCGTCATCGTGGCTGTAGCTGGCGAGCTCTTCGGGGATGCTCGGGTCAAAGGTCACGTTGAGCAGTTTCGAGCCGTACCGCAGTTGGCCGAAGTCGCTGGCCTGGACGAAGCTGGTGCCGGCATAGTTGCGCTCATCGCCGAGGATGCGATCCATCTCCAGGGGGTGGCCGATCGACTCGTGGATCTGCAGCATCATCTGGTCGGGCATCAGCAGCAGGTCGCGCACGCCGCTGGGGGTATTGGGGGCCAGCAGCAACTGCAACGCCTCGTCGGCCACCCGCGCGCCCCCGCCGACCAGGCCGCAGCGCTCGACAACCTCAAGCCCGCCCTGCTGACCGAAGTTCTCCCGGCCCAGGCTACGGCTCTGACTGTCCTGGCCGTCGCTGGCGGTCACGCTGAACCCTGGGAAGAGAAAGCGCTGGGCGTGGCGCAGCTCGGCGCCGACGCTGTTCAGGTAGACCTGCTCGACCTGACTGATGCCCAGGCTCGCCTGCCAGTTCACCAGGCGGCGGTCCCTGGGCACGCTGGCCGATTCAGCGGCGAGCAGGGCCAGGCAGTCAGCCAGGGGCGGTAGGGGCTGGTCCAGGTTGGGCGAGCAGTAGTCATGGCGCTCGCAAGCCACCGGTTGCGCGCGCAGGTCGAGCAGCGCCAGGTGGGCGATCTGCCGGGCCATGGCTTCGGCCTGTTCCAATGCGCGTTGCAGGCCAGCCAGTGACAGGTCGGCGGTGGCCGCATAGGCTTCCACGCCCTGGATGCGCACGGTCAGCATCGCGCCTTGGTCCTGGCTGAAGAACGGCGGTTCGGCAACATTGCGCCGCACCGACAAGGACTGGAGCGATTGTTGGACGTGACGCAGGGAGAAGACATCCGCCGTGCTGCGCAGCCCGGCGAAGCGCTGGCGCAGCAGGGCGCTGGAATCGAACATGCGGGAACCTCCGTGTGCGGTGGTTCCCCCTCAGAACCACGCCTCGCGCATGCTCAGGCAGGTGTTGTCGCGGGCCTCGAGCAATGCGAGCTCATTATGGCAGCCTGGTACCTCCCAGGTCAGGAAATAACGCGCCGCCTGCAACTTGCCACGGTAGAAATCGCCATCGGCCGGGTTGCCGTGCTCCAGGCCGTGCTGGGCATGGATCGCCTGCTCCAGCCAGCGCCAGCCGATCACGCAGTGGCCAAAGACTCTGAGGTACAGCGCCGAATTGGCCAGCGCACCCGCGACCTGGCCCTGGATCAGGTCGCCCAGCAGGCTCAGGGTGATGGGCTGCAGCCGTGCCAGCAGGTGCTCCAGCGGCTGGCGCAGCGTATCGAGGCTGGGGTACTGGCTCGCACGCTTGCCGGTGGCAGCCATCAGCCGTACCAGTTGCTTGAGCCCAGCGCCGCCGTTGTGCCCCAGCTTGCGGCCCAGCAGGTCAAGTGACTGTATGCCCTCGGTGCCCTCATGGATCGGGTTGAGACGGTTGTCACGGTAGTATTGCTCCACCGGATAGTCGCGGGTGTAACCGTGGCCGCCAAGGATCTGGATCGCCAGTTCGTTGGCCTTCAGGCAGTACGCCGAGGGCCATGACTTGACGACCGGCGTCAGCAGGTCAAGCAGGTCCAGGGCCTGATGGCGTTGCTCTGCGCTGTCGGCGGTCTGGGTGTCGTCGAACAGCCGCGCGGCGTACAGCCCCAGGTCGAAGGCGCCTTCGACGTAGGCTTTCTGCATCAGCAGCATGCGCTTGACGTCGCTGTGGGCAATGATCGGCACTGCGGCGCTGGCCGGGTCCTTGTTGTCCGGCAGGCGTCCCTGCGGACGCTGGCGCGCGTAGTCGAGCGAGTGCAGATAGCCGGCATAACCAAGCATCACCGCGCCCATGCCGACCCCGATGCGCGCTTCGTTCATCATCTGGAACATGCACGCCAGGCCCTGGTGCGGCTGGCCGACCAGGTAGCCGACGCACTGGCCGTTGTCACCGAAGTTCAGGGCCGTGGACGTGGTGCCGCGCCAGCCCATCTTGTGGAACAGCCCCGCCAGTACCACGTCGTTGCGCGGCCCAAGGCTGCCGTCGACATTGACCAGGTACTTGGGCACGATGAACAACGAAATGCCCTTTACTCCAGGCGGAGCGTCCGGCAGCTTGGCCAGGACCATGTGCACGATGTTCTGCGACAGCTCGTGGTCGCCAGCGGAGATGAAGATCTTGTTGCCGCGCAGGCGGTAGCTGCCATCGCCCGCGGGTTCGGCGCGGGTGCGGATATCGGTCAGCGACGAGCCGGCATGGGGCTCGGTCAGGGCCATGGTGCCGAAGTAGCGGCCTTCGATCATCGGCTGCAGGAACAAGCGCTTCTGCTCTGCGGTGCCGAAGCTCTCGATCAGGTTCGCCGCACCCATGGTCAGGAACGGATAGGCCGTGGTGCCCGCGTTGGCTGCCTGGAAGTGCGCGAAGCAGGCCTGCGACACCAGGCGCGGCAACTGCATGCCGCCGGCTTCGAAGTCGCGGTTGGCGTTGAGAAAACCCGCGTCCAGGTAGGCATCGAGCGCCGGCTTGACCTCCTGGATCAGCACGGCCCGGCCGTCCTCGAACCTTGGTTCCTGTTCATCGGCCTTGCGGTTGTGCGGGGCGAAGTATTTTTCGGCGATGGTGCGCGCGGTGGAAAGTGCAGCGTCGAAGGTTTCGCGGCTGTGCTCGGCGAAGCGTTCGCGCTGGGTCAGGCACTCGGCGTCGAGGACTTCATAAAGCTCGAAGGCGAGATTGCGGGCGCTGAGCAGGGTCTCGGGCATGGCGGCGGTCCTTGGATAGGGATGCAGCGAGTCTAAGCAGACGGTTTAGCCCTGCACACTGAAATAGACAGGGGTGATGGCGAGGTAGAACGCGTTGCGGGGGCTGCGGTGTGTCAGGGGCAGAGGAGTGGCTGATTTTACGGCCGCTGCGCGGCCGTAAATCCGGTATAGGCGGTCTAACAGGTTGAACTTGCTTTTAGCCAGAGCAAAAAAAAGGAGAGCAAGCTCTCCTTTTTCCAGCGACCACCAATAACGACTTAACCGATTGTCATCAAGCTCGCATTACCTCCCGCCGCCGCAGTGTTGACGCTCAGCGCGCGCTCGATGACCAGGCGTTCCAGGGCGATGTTGGTATCACCGGCCGAGAGGCCATGAACGCCAACGATCGCGCCGGCACGCTTGGCGATCTGCTCGCAGACGCCGCGCAGCTGGTCCGAATCGCCATGGTGCAGGACGGCGTCGAAAGCGACTTCGTCCTTGTGCCAGTCAGCCACGAGCTGGATCTTCGCTTGCACATCCTTGGGCAGGCGCGCGCGCAGGGTCTTGCCTGGCTCGGCGTCCAGCCAGACGGCGGAACTGCCGACGGCGAGGACCGCAGCCAGCTGGGTGAGCAGGTCGGCTTCGCTGTCGGCCAGGCACAGCACGTGCTCGCGCGGCAGGATGGTGTAGCTGTTGCGTTCACCGGTCGGGCCGGGCAGCAGGCGGCTGATGCCGCTCTGCGACTGCTGGGCGAACTGCTCGCACAATGCGGCCAGTTCGGCTTGCTGGTTGCTGCCAGCCCAGGCCTTGAGGCCTTGCAGTGGCTTGAGCAAGTGCTCGCGCAGGGTATTGTCGGTCTTGGCCTGGCCGTCGATGCGCTGGAAGTGCTGCTCGATGGCATCGACCGGACGGGTCGACAGCAGGCGGTACAGGTACAGCGGGCCACCCGCCTTGGGGCCGGTGCCGGACAGGCCTTCACCACCGAACGGCTGCACGCCGACCACGGCACCGACAATGTTGCGGTTGACGTAGACGTTACCGGCATTGACGTTGTCCACCACCTTGGCGATGGTCTCGTCGATACGGGTGTGCACGCCCAGCGTCAGGCCGTAGCCGGAAGCGTTGATCTGCTCGATCAGCTGGTCGAGGTTCCTGCGGTTGTAGCGCACCACGTGCAGGACCGGGCCGAAGATCTCGCGCTTGAGCTCGTCGAAGCTCTCCAGCTCGATCAGGGTCGGCATCACGAAGGTGCCGCGCTTGCATTCCTCGCCATCGGCCAAAGCCATCTGGTACACGGCGCGGCCTTTCTCGCGCATGCCCTGGATGTGCTTCTCGATACCGGCCTTGGCCTCGGCGTCGATCACCGGGCCGATGTCCACGGACAGGCGCTCCGGGTTGCCAAGGCGGCTCTGCGCCATGGCGCCCTTGAGCATCTCGATGACGCGGTCGGCGGCGTCTTCCTGCAGGCACAGCACGCGCAGGGCCGAGCAGCGCTGGCCGGCGCTGTCGAAGGCGGAGGACACGACGTCGATCACGACCTGTTCGGTCAGGGCCGAGGAGTCGACGATCATGGCGTTCTGGCCGCCGGTCTCGGCGATCAGCGGGATCGGCCGGCCCTGGGCATCCAGGCGGCCAGCGATGTTGCGTTGCAGCAGGCGCGCGACTTCGGTGGAGCCGGTGAACATCACACCTTTGACGCGCTCGTCACCGACCAGGCGGGCACCCACGCTTTCGCCGCGGCCCGGCAGCAGTTGCAGAACGCCTTCGGGAATCCCGGCCTCCAGCAGCAGGCGCACAGCTTGGGCCGCGATCAGCGGGGTCTGTTCGGCCGGCTTGGCCAGCACCGGGTTGCCGGCGGCGAGAGCGGCAGCGACCTGGCCGCTGAAGATCGCCAGCGGGAAGTTCCACGGGCTGATGCACACCACTGGGCCCAGCGGGCGGTGGGCATCGTTGCTGAAGTCATTGCGTGCCTGCACCGCGTAATAGCGCAGGAAATCCACTGCCTCGCGGACTTCGGCGATGGCATTGAGGTAGGTCTTGCCGGCTTCGCGGACCAGCAGGCCCATCAGCGGCTGGATCTCGGCCTCCATCAGGTCCGCGGCGCGTTCGAGGATCGCGGCGCGTTCGGCCGGCGGCGTGGCCTGCCAGATGGGCGCGGCATTGAGCGCGCACTGAATGGCGTTGTCGACATCGCCGACGGTGGCTTCCTGGACCTGGCCGACCACATCGCGGTGATCCGACGGGTTGAGGACAGCCACGGCAGTTTCCTCGCTGGCGGCGCAGCCGAGCCGGGGCACGGCTTTCCAATCGTTGTGGGCGGTGGCCAACAGGGCGCAGGACAGTGATGCCAGGCGGTGTTCGTTGGCCATGTCGATGCCGGCCGAGTTGGCCCGCTCGCTGCCGTAGAGGTCGCGTGGCATCGGAATGCGCGGGTGCGGCAAGCCGACGCTGCCTTCCTGGGTGGCGATCTGCTCGATGCTGACGACCGGGTCGGCAACCAGCTCCTGGATCGACAGGGAATGGTCGGCCACGCGGTTGACGAACGAGGTATTGGCGCCGTTTTCCAGCAAGCGGCGGACCAGGTAGGCCAGCAGCGTCTCATGGGTACCGACCGGGGCGTAGACGCGGCATGGACGGTTCAGCTTGCCTTCGGCGACCTTGCCCACGACCTGCTCGTACAGCGGCTCGCCCATGCCGTGCAGGCACTGGAACTCGTACTGGCCCGGGTAGTAGTTCTGCCCGGCGAGGTGGTAGATGGCCGACAGGGTATGGGCGTTGTGGGTGGCGAACTGCGGGTAGATGGCTTCTGGCACCGACAGCAGCTTGCGTGCGCAAGCGATGTAGGAAACGTCGGTGTACACCTTGCGGGTGTAGACCGGGTAGCCTTCCAGGCCTTCGAGTTGCGCACGCTTGATCTCGCTGTCCCAGTAGGCGCCCTTGACCAGGCGGATCATCAGGCGGTGACGGCTGCGGCGGGCCAGGTCGATGACGTAGTCGATCACGTACGGGCAGCGCTTCTGGTAGGCCTGGATGACGAAACCAATGCCGTTCCAGCCAGCCAGCTGCGGCTCGAAGCACAGGCGCTCGAGCAGGTCCAGCGACAGCTCCAGGCGGTCGGCTTCCTCGGCGTCGATGTTCAGGCCGATGTCGTACTGCTTGGCCAGCAGGGTCAGCGACAGCAGGCGCGGGTACAGCTCTTCCATCACGCGCTCATATTGGGCGCGGCTGTAGCGCGGATGCAGGGCCGACAGCTTGATCGAGATGCCTGGGCCTTCATAGATGCCGCGGCCGTGGGAGGCCTTGCCGATCGAGTGGATGGCCTGCTCGTAGGAGGCCAGGTACTTCTGCGCGTCGTGCTCGGTCAGCGCGGCTTCGCCGAGCATGTCGTAGGAGTAGCGGAAGCCCTTGGACTCGAAGCGGCTGGCGTTGGCCAGGGCTTCGGCGATGGTCTCGCCGGTGACGAACTGCTCGCCCATCAGGCGCATGGCCATATCGACGCCCTTGCGGATCATCGGCTCGCCGCTCTTGCCGATGATGCGGCTGAGCGAAGAGGTGAGGCCGGATTCGTTGTGCGTGGAGACCAGCTTGCCGGTCAGCAGCAGGCCCCAGGTCGCGGCGTTGACGAACAGCGAAGGGCTGTTGCCCAGGTGCGGCTGCCAGTTGCCGGTGCTGATCTTGTCGCGGATCAGTGCGTCACGGGTGCCCTTGTCCGGGATGCGCAGCAGGGCTTCGGCCAGGCACATCAGCGCCACGCCTTCCTGGGACGACAGGGAGAACTCCTGCAGCAGGCCCTGGACAATACCGGCGCGGCCGCCGGCGCTCTTCTGGTTGCGCAGCTTGTCGGCGAGGCTGACCGCCAGCTTGTTGGTCGCGTCCGCCATTGGTGCCGGCAGGCGTGCCTGCTCCAGCAGCATCGGCACCACTTCCTGCTCGGGTCGGCGATAGGCGGCAGTGATTGCCGAGCGCAGGACCGACTGCGGCAGGATGCTTTCGGCGAACTCCAGGAAGCACTGATGGTTGTGATCGGCCTGTACATCGCCGGCGTCATCCGCCGCGCTGCCGGGCTGGCCGCTGAGTTCGGTCAGGGTAGCGCCACCCTCGAGCTTCTCCAGGTAATTGAAGATCGCTTGTTTGATCAACCAGTGCGGCGTGCGGTCGATGGACTGCGCAGCTGCCTTGAGTCGCTCACGGGTAGGGTCGTCGAGTTTGACCCCGAGGGTAGTCGTCGCCATTTCTTGTCCTCATTATTGCCACGGCTGTGGCTTAAGCTGGCGCAAGATTAGCTGTCGGACAATTCGGGTGCAACCTAGTGCAACCCAAAATATTCATGAAAGGCGTGCTGCTCGTCTGGCAAGCATGTCCACACCGCGAAAATGGATGTTCTTGGTGCGTTTTTGCATGAACAGCGCCGCTCTTGCTCCGAAAGGGAGCAAAACGGCAAAATTTGTAAGAAAAGTCAGAAGAGGTGCAACTATGGGACAAAAATGGTTGCACCTGAATCGGTTTGTTGCATAGCATTCGCCGCCTGGGTGCAACCGGCTCATGAAGCTGTTGCTACATAACAACAAACGCCAGGGCACAACCTATGGGTGCAAGCAATCCACTTACGATCACCTTCGTGATCTACATCGCGGCAATGGTATTGATCGGCTTCATGGCCTATCGCTCCACCAACAACCTTTCTGACTACATTCTCGGCGGACGCAGCCTCGGCAGCGTAGTGACCGCGCTCTCGGCCGGTGCCTCGGACATGAGCGGCTGGTTGCTGATGGGCCTGCCGGGCGCCATCTACATGTCGGGTCTCTCTGAAGCCTGGATCGCCATCGGCCTGACCGTCGGTGCCTACCTCAACTGGCTGTTCGTCGCCGGCCGCCTGCGCGTGCAGACCGAGCACAATGGTGATGCGCTGACCTTGCCGGATTACTTCGCCAGCCGCTTCGAAGACAAGAGCGGCCTGCTGCGGATCATCTCGGCAGTGGTCATCCTGGTGTTCTTCACCATCTACTGCGCCTCGGGCATTGTCGCTGGCGCCCGCCTGTTCGAAAGCACCTTCGGCATGTCGTACGAGACCGCGCTGTGGGCCGGTGCCGCGGCAACCATCGCCTACACCTTCGTCGGTGGCTTCCTGGCAGTGAGCTGGACCGACACCGTGCAGGCCTCGCTGATGATCTTCGCGCTGATCCTCACGCCGGTCATCGTGCTGATCGCCACGGGCGGCTTCGACACCACCTTCCTGGCCATCGAAGCGCAGAACCCGGCGAACTTCGACATGTTCAAGGGTGCCACCTTCATCGGCATCATCTCGCTGATGGGCTGGGGCCTGGGCTACTTCGGCCAGCCGCACATCCTGGCCCGCTTCATGGCCGCCGACTCGGTGAAGTCGATCGCCAAGGCCCGACGCATCTCCATGACCTGGATGATCCTGTGCCTGGCCGGTACCTGCGCGGTGGGCTTCTTCGGCATCGCCTACTTCTCGGCCAACCCTGAGCTGGCAGGCCCTGTCACGGAAAACCACGAGCGCGTGTTCATCGAGCTGGCGAAGATCCTGTTCAACCCGTGGATTGCCGGTGTGCTGCTGTCGGCCATCCTGGCGGCGGTCATGAGCACCCTGAGCTGCCAGCTGCTGGTGTGCTCCAGCGCCTTGACAGAGGACTTCTACAAGGCGTTCCTGCGCAAGAACGCCTCGCAGGTCGAGCTGGTCTGGGTCGGTCGGATGATGGTGCTGGCTGTCGCGCTGATCGCCATCGCCCTGGCCGCCAATCCGGAAAACCGCGTACTGGGCCTGGTCGCCTATGCCTGGGCCGGCTTCGGCGCCGCCTTCGGGCCGGTGATCCTGCTCTCGGTCCTGTGGAAGGGCATGACCCGTAACGGCGCGCTGGCCGGGGTCGTGGTCGGTGCCGTGACCGTGATCCTGTGGAAGAACTTCGACACCCTGGGCCTCTACGAGATCATCCCAGGCTTCCTGTTCGCCAGTATCGCGATCATCGTGGTCAGCAAGCTGGGGCGTCCGACCAGCAGCATGATCTCGCGCTTCGAGAGCGCCGACGCGGCCTATCACGCCAACAAGTGATACGTTGCTGAGCCCTCCATGACACGGCCCGCGCCTCCCCGAGGCGCGGGCCGTTGTCGTTTCGGCGGCCATCACCTGACGGCCGCGGCCCGACAAGGTAAACTTCCCGGCCTTGCAGGAGTTGCCATGAACTATCGTCACGCCTTCCACGCCGGCAACCACGCCGACGTCTTCAAACACCTTGTACTGACCCGGCTGATCGCCCTGATGTCACGCAAGGAGCAACCATTCGCCTACCTCGACACCCATGCCGGGCTGGGCCTGTATGACCTGCAGGGCGACCAGGCGACGCGCACGGGTGAATACCTGGACGGCGTCGCCCGGCTCTGGGGGCGCGAGGACCTGCCGGCGACCGCCGCCGATTACCTGCGCATCATCCAGCGCCTCAACCCCGACGGCGAGCTGCGCTATTACCCGGGGTCGCCCGAGCTTGCCCGGCGCCTGATGCGCCAGCAGGACCGCGTGCAGCTCAACGAGAAGCACCCCGAGGATGGTCGCCTGCTCAAGGAAAACATGAAGAAGGATCCTCGGGTGACGGTGCACCTGGGCGAGGGCTGGCATGTGCCGCGGGCACTGTTGCCGGTGCAGGAAAAACGCGCGGTGATGCTCATCGATCCGCCGTTCGAGCAGGCCGACGAGCTCAAGCGCTGCAGCCAGGCGATGAAAGAGGCCATCGGCCGCATGCGCCAGACCGTCGCGGCCATCTGGTACCCGATCAAGGATCAGCGCCAGCTGGTGCGCTTCTACCAGGACCTGACCAGCACTGGCGCGCCGAAGTTGCTGCGGGTCGAGTTGTACGTGCATCCCCAGGACAGCCCGCAGGGCCTGAATGGCTCGGGCCTGGCCATTGCCAATCCGCCGTGGGGCCTGGAGGAGGAACTGCGCGAATTGCTGCCGTGGCTGTCCCAGGTGCTGGCGCAAAGCCAGGGCAGCTGGCGCATGGACTGGCTGATCGCCGAGTAGGTCGGGCTGCTCCTACAGACATCCCGCTTTGCGTTATAATCCCGCCCTTTCGCTGCCTTCCGCCCCCTGAGGCCCAGGCGCATTTTCAAAGAATGAAGAGGCTAGACCCTTGGCATTGACGATTCTTGGCCTGTCCGGCGCCCTTAGCCATGATCCTTCCGCGGCCCTGTACATCGACGGCAAGCTGATTGCCGCCGCTGAAGAAGAGCGCTTCGTGCGTGACAAGCACGCAAAGAACCGCATGCCCTACGAGTCGGCGAAGTTCTGCCTGGAACAGGCCGGCATCAAGCCGTCGGACGTCGACGTGGTGGCCATTCCCTTCGCGCCGATCAGCCTGTTCGGCGAGGCCCGCTGGCACTACGCCAAGCGCTACTGGTACGCGCCAGACCGCGCCCTTGACGCGATCCTGATGGGTAACCGGCGCTACAAGCGCTACCGCAAGAAGATCGTCTGGTGCCTGGAGCAGCTGGGCTTCGATCCGAAGAAGATCAAGATCGAACCGGTCGAGCACCACCTGGCCCACGCCTCCAGCGCCTACCATTGCTCGGGCTTCAAGGAAAAGACCGCGATCCTTGGTATCGACGGCAAGGGTGAGTACGCCACCACCTTCTTCGGCTATGGCGAAAACGGCAAGATCCACAAGATCAAGGAATTCTTCGATCCGGATTCGCTCGGTGGACTGTACGGCGCAATCACCGAGTTCCTCGGTTTCGAGATGCTCGACGGCGAGTTCAAGGTCATGGGCATGGCGCCCTATGGCGACGCCAGCAAATACGATTTTTCGCGCCTGGCCAGCTTCGAGAATGGCGAACTGGTGATCAACACCGAGTACGCCAACGTCATCGGCCTGCGTCGCTACAAAGAGAAGGGCAAGGGCTTCTACTTCTCGCCCAAGCTGATCGAGTGGCTGGGTCCCAAGCGTGAAGGCGACATCGCCGACGAGCCGTACATTCACTACGCGGCCAGCATGCAGGCGCTGTTCGAGAAGCTGGCCCTGCAGATGATCGACCACTACCTGGGCGACATCCTCAAGGAAACCGGCAAGCTGGCCTTCGCTGGCGGCTGTGCGCTGAACGTCAAGCTCAACCAGAAGATCATCGCCCGTCCCGACCTCAAGGAACTGTTCGTCCAGCCGGCTTCCGGCGACGCCGGTACCGCGGTCGGCGCAGCCGCCTATGTGTCCCATGCCCGTGGCGTGCCGGTGGAGAAGATGGAGCATGTCTATCTGGGCCCCGCGTACTCCAACGAGGACGTCATCGCCGCCTGTGCCCGCCATGCGAGCCAGCCGAAATGGCGCAAGATCGACGACATGCCGCAGCGCATCGCCAAGATCATGGTCGACGGCAACCCGGTGGCCTGGTTCCAGGGTCGCATGGAGTTTGGTCCGCGCGCCCTGGGTGGTCGCTCGATCATCGGCTGCCCGAGCATTCCGGGCGTGGCCAACCGGATCAACGAGCAGATCAAGTTCCGCGAGCGCTGGAGGCCCTTCTGCCCGTCGATGCTCGATACCGTCGGTCCGCAGATGATCAAGGTCGACCACCCGGCACCCTTCATGACGTTCACCTTCGAAGTTGCCGAAGCGTGGAAGAGCCGCGTGCCGGAAGTGGTCCACGAGGACGGTACCTCGCGGGCCCAGGTGCTCAAGCGCGAGTACAACCCGCGCTACTACGACATGATGAAGGCCCTGGAAGACCTGACCGGCAACGGCGTGTCGCTGAACACCTCGCTGAACCGTCGTGGCGAGCCCATGATCTGCTCGCCAACCGATGCGCTGAACATGTTCTTCGGGTCCGACCTGCAGTACCTGATCATGGAAGACATCCTGGTGGTCAAGGATGGCGCGGAGCTGTATGACCAGCCGCTCTGAACCGCGCATCCTGCAGTTCTGCCATGGCTACGACGGGCCTTTCCTGGATTGCGCCCGCCAGTATGCCAGCCTGTTCGCTGGCCGCGGCTACAAGGTCACCACGGTGTTTCTCACCGGCGCTGCCGACCCCGAGGTTGCCGCCGGATGCGACTCGGATGAGGTGCTGTTCCTGGCGTTCAGCTCCAAGGCCGTGCGTGGCCTGAAGCTCGGGGCGATTCGTGCCTTGCGGCGCATCGCCGCCGAGCGCGCGTTCAGTTTCTGCATTGCCCACCGGTTCAAGCCGATCTATGTCGCGCTGCTCGGCACGCGCCTGCCGGTGATCGGCGTGCACCATGCCTTTGGTGATTACCAGCGGTCCGGTCGGCGCCTGTTCGCCAACCTGCACCGCCAGCGCCTGAGCCTGCTGGGCGTTTCGGACGCGGTGCGCGACGACATGCGCCGCTGCCTGCCGCAGTGGCCAGCCGAACGTATCCAGACGCTCTACAACCGCATCGACATCGAGGCATTGCGGGCCATCCAGGTGCCTGCCGCCGAGGCACGCCTGGCCCTGGGTCTCGATCCGCAAGCGTGGATCGTCGGCAACGTCGGGCGCCTGCATCCGGACAAGGACCAGGCCACCTTGCTGCGCGGCTTCGCCCAGGCCCTTCCTGGTCTGCCCGCCGGGGCGCGCCTGGCGGTGCTGGGCAAGGGGCGCCTGGAAGATTCGCTCAAGGCCCTCGCCGCGGAGCTGGGCGTGGCCGCGCAGGTGGACTTCCTTGGCCAGGTGGCAGATGCCCGGCGTTACTTCCAGGCCTTCGACGTGTTTGCCCTGAGCTCCGATCACGAGCCGTTCGGCATGGTCCTGCTGGAGGCCATGGTTGCCGGCGTGCCGGTGCTGGCCACGGCTTGTGGGGGTGCCCGCGAAGTGGTCGAAGGGGTTGGCATGCTGTTCCCGCTGGGGGATCCCGGGCAACTGGCCCAGGGCCTGCAGCACATGGCCCAGCTCGACGAGGCCCAGCGCCGCGCGTGCGCCGAGCACATGCTGCAGCGCTTGCACGAACGCTTCTGCGATCAAGCCGTGCGGGACACCTTCTGGCAGTTGCCGCAGGTACGTGCCCTGGTGGTGGAGGCTTGATGCTCAATCTTCTCAAGGCCTGGCGCGAACGTGGCTGGACGGTCATCGATGGCGCCACCTATGCCCAGGCTTGGCAGCGCTTCGGCGGCAGTGTCGCGACCCACCCGCGGGTGCTTGAGCCGTTGGCCGAACTGGCACAAATCCCGGTGCGCTACCTGGGCTGGTATCAGGGTAACGAGCTCAAGGCCGCGATCCCGACCTGGGGCCGTCAGCTGGCGCTGTCCAAGGATGTGCTCAAGCGTGCGGGTAAAAAGGGCCTGTTCGACCTCGGCAATGCCGAGCTGATCCTCCCGGCGGCGGCGGATGCCGCCGCCCCGTTGCGACATGCCGGACGTTACCTGTCCGAGCTCAACCAGGGGCGTTTCGCAGGCCTCAAGGTGCAGCGCGAGCAGCTGGCCATGGCCCGGGCCCATGAAGACCTGTCGAAGAAGTTTCGCTACAACCAGCGCCGCGAATTGCGGCTGCTGGAAGAGGCAGGTGGCCAGGTGCGTCCGGTCAGTGACTTCACGGCCAGCGAGATGGCCGCCATGTACTGCGACCTGTTCCAGCGCCGCTGGGGTTTTGCGGCCACTGGCGCGGCGCGCATGGCCGAGGTGATCGAGCGCTTGCGCGAGCTGATGATCGGGTCGGTACTGTTTCTTGAAGATGCCCCGATCGCCATCCAGCTGGTATATCGCGTCGAGGCGCCGGAGTGGATCAGCGTCGAGTACGTCAACGGTGGCGTCGACCCGGACACCAAGGCCTTCAGCCCTGGCAGCGTGCTGAGCTTCCTCAACACCCAGGCGGCCTGGGAGGATGCGCGAGCGCGCAACAAACCGCTGCGGTTCTCCTTCGGTCGTGCCGATCGCGAGTACAAGGACCGTTGGTGCAACCCTGTGCCGGTGTTTCAGGTGTGAGCCGCAAGCAGCAGTTGCTCAAGCGGCATCGGCGTAACAAGCGCCTGGGCCTGCTGGCAGCGCTGGTGCTGCTGGTCGCCCTCGGCGTCGCCGTGCAATGGTGGTTGCCCCTGCTGGTGCTGCCGTTGCTCTGGGCTGCCCACGAAGCCTGGTTCGCCGATCACCTGTTCTACTCGCCGGCTGAGGATTACGCCTACCAGTTCGGTGAGCAGACCCGCGAGCTGCCGGTGTCGCTGTGCGACGGCCTGGTGTTGCCCGATACCGTGCTGGCGCTCGATGGCAGCGAGACCCTGCTCCTCGAGGTGCGGGTCAAGGCAGGCTGGCTGGGGCGCTTGCTCGACCCGGTGGTGGAACTGCTGGCCGATGAAACGCGCGACCGGCAGACGTTCGAGCGCGGGGTCAATGGCACGCGCTTCCTCAACCTGACGGGTCTTGGCGCGCCCCTGATGGCGAGCCGCTTGCGCCTGCGCGCACGCCACTGCCGTCTGCTGGGCGAGGCGCGAGTGTGGCTGACGCCGGGCGTGGAGCTGCGCCGGCGGCGGATCATGGTCATCGCGCCCCACGCCGACGATGCGGAACTTGCCGCCTATGGCCTCTACAGCCAGGCTGACGAGGCTTGGGTGGTGACCCTGACGGCCGGCGAGATCGAAGCCGAGCACTACCAGCGCATGGGCCTGGACAAGACCGAGGCCGCGCGCCTCAAAGGCCGTCTGCGCGCCTGGGACAGCATCGCCGTGCCTCGCTGGGCCGGTGTGCCCGAATCACGTTGCGTGCAGCTGGGCTACTTCTGTCTCCAGCTGCCCACCATGCAGGCCAACCCGGGCCAGCCGGTTGCCTCGCGCGAAGCGCAGATGGCCGACATCCGCCCGTTTCGTTGCTTCAATCCCACCCTGTTGCCTGCCGATGCCGACGGTGCGCCGACCTGGAACAACCTGCTGGCGGACCTGCGCGCCCTGTTGCTCGAAGCGCGTCCCCAGGTGCTGGTGATGCCGCACCCGCGGCTCGACCCGCACCCGGACCACCTTTGTGCCCAGGCCGCGGTGCTCCAAGCCCTGCAAGGGCTGGCCTGGCAGCCTGAAACCCTGCTGTGCTATGCCAACCATCTGCATGACAACGACCGTTGGCCGATGGGCGACAGCGGCGATGGCGTGGCGCTGCCGCCGCAGCTGAGCGCGCAGGAGGCCTGGGCGCCCTGCAGCGTGGTGCTGGATGTGGCCACCCAGCGTGACAAGGCCATGGCCTTGGGCATGATGCATGACCTGCAGCCGCCCGCGCCGTTCAAGCGCCGGCTGCGCCGCTGGCTGCAGCGTTGGCTGGCGGGCCGGCGCCCATCGCCCTTTGGTGAAAACGAGTTCTTCCGCAAGGCGGTGCGCCGACATGAACTGTTCTGGCGGCGCGAGCTGTAACGCGATGAGTGATCGACTGCTGTGGCGCCACGAGCCCCAAGGAATGCAATGAAAGTCCTATTTCTGGTGCAGAAGGAACAACGGGCGATCCTCGATCGTCTGTATGAAGGCGTTGCCGCCAATTGCGACTGCGACCTGCGCTGGCTTGGCAGCGACGAGCAGCGCAACCTGCGCCGTTACTTCAGGCGTGAGGTCGATGTCACGCAGTACGACCGCATCGTCTTTTTCCTGCGCTTCAAGCAGGAGATCCGTCAGGTCGGTTTCATCCGCACGCTGCCCAACCTGGTGATTCTCGAGCACGATGCCTACCAGAACTACATCCCCTGCAAGTACACCGGCAAGTTCAGCGCGCATTATCGCAAACTGCCGTGGGCACGGGTGATCAGCTCCGGCTACGTGGTCAGCGAGCGGTTGCGTCAGGAAGGCTTCGACGCCGTATTCGTGCCCAAGGGCTACGATGAGCAATTGCTCGGCGACCAAGGGCGCGAGCGCGATATCGAACTGGCCTTTGTCGGCAGCACCAAGAGCGTGGCCTACAGCGGGCGCAAGGCGCTGCTCGATGAGCTGGGACAAGTGGAAAACCTGGTGGTGACCCGCACCAAGTCGGGTGAGGACTACTGCAATACGCTCAACCGGATACGTTTTTTCGTCAGTGCCGATGTTGGCATGGGCGAGTACATGATTAAGAATTTCGAGGCGATGGCGTGTGGATGCGTGCTGCTGGCCTATGACCAAGGCGCGGCGGAAAACCGTGCCCTGGGACTGCAGGACATGCACAACGTGGTCCTCTACAGCAGCATTCCCCAGCTTCAGGAGAAGCTTGGGATACTGCGCGGCGACCCGGCCCTGGCCGCGCGGATTGCGGCCAACGGCCGCGAGCTCGCGGTTTCGGGCTTTAGTTTTACCCAGGTTGGCCGTAGCATCGTCCAGCACATGCAAGCCCCTCTGCGCCCGCGCCCGGCACTCACTGCCTGGCAGCGTCTACGACTGAGGCTGGGTCTGTGACTCACTCACTTCGTTCCCCAGGGATGGGGCTCGAACAGCTGAAAACCTTCAAGCGGAGGGAGCCCGGTGCGCTTCTCTGATAGCAGTGATATCACCCTGGTGGTGACCAGTTGCGGGCGCTTCGACCTGCTCAAGGCCACCCTGGAAAGTTTCGACCGCTTCAATACCGCGCCGATCCGCGAAGTCTTCATCACCGAGGACTCGGGCGACCAGGCGGTGCACGCGGCGATACCCGCGAACTGGAAAGGCCATTGCACGGTGTTCGTCAACACGCCGAAGCTTGGCCAGCTGGCCTCGATCGACCTGGCCTATGGGCAGGTCAAGACGCCGTACATCTTCCATTGCGAAGACGACTGGCAGTTCTATCGCCCAGGCTTCGTCGAGGACTCGCGGTCCATTCTGCAAGTCAGTCCGCACCTGCTGCAGGTGTGGCTGCGCAGCTATGCCCATGACCTGGCGATCCACAGCCCGTACATTCACTTGGGCGATCGCCAGGTGATCGGGGGCGTTCCCTGTTACCCGCTGCTCTCGGAGAAGGCCGAATGGCAGAGCTTTTCCCTCAATCCCGGCTTGCGCCGACTCAGCGATTATCAGCGATGCGCGCCGTTTAGCGCCTATGCTGGAGAAAAAGCACTGTCGCGGCGCTATGCCGAATTGAACCTGACCGCTGTCACCCTGGAGGGCGATGCGGTACTGCACACGGGGTTCGGCAGTCATGTCACTTTGCCTGAGGAGCGCCAACGCAAGGAACGTCGGCGGCAGCGCGACCGCATGAAGATACTGTCGGTGCTATTGCTGGGTGTTCTGCTCGGCGCGGGTATCGGCTATATCGCAAGTTGAAAAGTCTGCTTATTGGCCGAACAGCCGGGAAAGGGGACACTTCCCCATGAATATCGTAAACGTGATGTGGGCCGGCGGCTCCGCATATCTGTCTGTCCATAAAGTCCATCAGCAGATTCTCTCCCAGGCGGGTGAAAACGCCACCATCACCAGTTGGTTGTTGCAAGGCAGAGGTGTCTGCTGCTCCATCGGCCAGACCCGTGAATGGCATCTGCCGCACCGTCTGCTCAAGGGGCGGCTGCTCTGGCGCCTGCTGCGCCCATGGCTGCGCCTGCGCTTGCGTCGCGCCCTGCAGCAAGGCGGCGCGCAGGTCCTGCTGCTCGATGGCCTGGGTGTCGCGCGGCTGATGCTGCCAGTGCTGGAAAAAATGCCGGAGGTCCGCGCGACCGTATTGTTCCATGGGTCGACGCGCCTGCATCCTCAGGACATCCGCCTGCTGCGCATGGTCCCGGCCGAACGCCTGACCATCGCCGCGGTGTCTTCCACGCTGGCCACTGCCTTGGAAAAAGACCTGGGTCGCCCCGTTCAGGCCGTTCGCATTGCCCTTGACCCACACGCCTTCCAGCGCAACCTGCTGTCCGTCACCCAGGCGCGGCAGGCACTGGGCCTGCCGAGCGATGGGCAGGTAATGGGCGCGGTCGGCCGGCTGGTCGACAGCAAGGGCTTCGACTTCCTGCTGGAGGTCTTCGCCAGGGCCAGCGCCGACCAGCCAGCGCTGAGGCTGGTCATCCTCGGGGAAGGCGAGATGCGCCCACACCTTGAGGCGCGCATCGACTCGCTCGGGCTGGCAGGCCGCGTGGTGCTGGGCGGGCATCGTCCTGACCTGACGCGACTGTACCGGGCGTTCGACTGGCTGCTGGTGCCCTCTCGTTCGGAAGGCCTGGGACTGGTGGTGCAGGAGGCGGTGATGGCCGGCGTGCCGGTGCTGTGCAGCGACCTGCCGGTGTTTCGCGAACAGCTCGGCGACCTGCAGTGTTACCTGCCCATCGCCGATATCGACGCCTGGACGGCCGCCCTCCAACGCTGCGCCACGCGGTCGCCTGGCGAGCTCGCGCATGCCCAACTCGAGGCATTGGCGCCTGAGCTGGCCTGGGAGCGGTTCTGCGAGCGCTCGGCGCAGATGCTGCAGCGCTGACGTGTCAGCGACGCAGCAGGGCCTGTTCGAAATCAGCCAGGGGGAACTGCCCGGTGAGGTTCTCCCGGTTGATATAGCGAACGAAGTGCTGCACGTTGCGCCGGACCATGCGCGGTGGCAGCGGCGCGCGCATGAAGCGCATGTCGGCCACGTCGATCAGGCCCATGCGCTGGTCGGGAGTGACGACCACGTTACCCAGGTGCAGCGAGCGAAAGTAGATCCCCGATCGATGCAAGTGGCGGATCAGCTCGATCAGCTCGGGCAGGCGCACCGACCAGCTGAAGCCCGGCTCACGCGACAACTGCAGCAAGGTCTGCCCCGGCAGCGGCCGATAGAGCACGGCCGTCTTGCCCGGCGTCTCGAGCTTGTGATGGCTGATCACTTCCAGCGTCGGGATGCCCAGTTGCGCCAGGCGCGCGGCGTTGTCCATGAAGCGCTGCGAGTAGGGACGCAGCAATGCAGAGGAAATCAGACGCTTGCGACGAAAAACCTTGAGGATATTTCCGTCCTCGAGCAGGTAGACTTTGGCGCCGTAGCTATCTGCCTCGAGGACCTTGGCGCCGAGTGTCAGCTGATCGAAGTCGACCTGGGAGAGCGGGGTGCTTTGCATGAATAAAGCCTTGTCTTCTGGCAAGCAAATGACCGGCAATAATGCCGAAAAAGGTACGGATATACCATGACGGCGTCATTCGAATCATCGGGAGAACGGATGTTGTATGAGAGACGCTGGGCCCAGGCCTGGTTGGCGTTCGGTTTTCTCTGGTTCCTCGGCGCCATCGCGCTGGCCCCCAGCAACAAGCTCTATCAGCAAGGGCTGATCCTGTTCTTCTGGCTGCCGGCGTTGCTGCTGGGCTGGTCGGCACGACGGCTGCTGCTTCAGGTCTGGCAGCAGCAACGGGCGCTCTGGGCCAGCATGCTCCTGCTCCTGGGCTGGTGCGCTTTGAGCCTTGGCTGGTCGAGTACCGAGGAGGGCGGTCGCGAGGGCAAGCGTCTGCTCTACATCGTGCTGTTCCTGCTGCCGTTTCCCCTGCTGGCGCAGGCCGGGATGGCGCGGGCCAGGCGCCTGCTGCAGCTTGGCGGCGGGCTTTTGGGCATCGCCGCGCTGATTTCGATCGTCCAGTACTACGGGGCGCTCGGTCACTCCCTGAGGACCCGGCTCGAAGGCATTGGAGAGATCTCCCATCCAATCCTCGGCGCCTACGTCATCGGTGCCGCGGTAGTCTGGCTGCTGCATGCCTGGCCGCGTCATCGTGCGGCCCTGGGCGCCTGGGCCTTGTCCCTGCTGTGTATGGGCGCCTTCGTAGTCCTCAGCCAGAGTCGCGGCGCCGCCCTGGCGCTGGTGATCACCCTGGTGCTGGCGCCGCTCTGGTGCCGGGACAAGCGCAGTGTGCTGGTGGCCTTGGCATCCCTGGCGGCGACGGGCGTGGCCTTCGCGATGATGCATGACCTGATCATGATCCGCGGTTCGTCCTTCCGCCCCGAGATCCTGCTGTCGTCGCTGCACATGATCGGCGAGCATCCCTGGACCGGGCTGGGCCTGGGTGCGACCTACCGGGTCGAGGCCGTGGGTGTCGTGTTCGACCACACCCACAACATGTTCACTCACGTCGCCCTCGAGCTTGGTATCCCCGGCATGCTGCTCTGGGTGGCGGTCTGGCTGTGCGCCCTGCGCGAGATCTGGCGCGCCCGCCACAGCCCCTTCGGCAAGATGGCGCTGGCGCTCTGGGTGTTCTCGTCCCTGGCCATGCAGTTCGATGCCGCCAGCCTGACTGGCACACCGCGTGCGGAGTGGTTCATCAGCTGGCTGCCGATCGGTCTGGCGGCGATGTTGCCTTGGACGCATGGTGCAGGCAAAGGCTGTGGTAAAATTTCCGGTTCTACCCGAACAGCGAGCTCCATGATGGCCGATTCACCGCGACAGGCGGAGCAGAACTCCAGCCTGAAGATCTACTTCCGGCTGCTGAGCTATGTGAAACCCTACCTGGGCATTTTCCTGCTGAGTATCCTAGGGTTCGTGATCTTCGCCTCGACCCAGCCCATGCTGGCCGGGATTCTCAAGTACTTCGTCGATGGTCTGAGCAATCCGCAAGCGGTGTTGTTTCCCACCGTGCCTTACCTGCGCGACCTGGAGTTGCTGCAGGCCGTGCCCCTGCTGATCATACTGATCGCGGCGTGGCAGGGACTGGGGTCGTTTCTGGGCAACTACTTCCTGGCCAAGGTTTCCCTGTGCCTGGTTCATGACCTGCGGGTCGAGTTGTTCAACAAGCTGCTGGTACTGCCTAACCGCTACTTCGACAACCACAACTCCGGGCACCTGATCTCGCGCATCACCTTCAACGTGACCATGGTCACCGGGGCTGCCACCGATGCGATCAAGGTGGTGATCCGTGAAGGCCTGACCGTGGTCTTCCTGTTTGCCTACCTGCTGTGGATGAACTGGAAATTGACCTTGGTGATGGTCGCGATTCTGCCGATCATCGCCTTGATGGTGAGCACCGCCAGCAAGAAATTCCGCAAGCAGAGCAAGAAGATCCAGGTGGCCATGGGCGACGTGACCCATGTGGCCTCCGAGACCATCCAGGGTTACCGGGTGGTGCGCAGCTTCGGCGGCGAAGGCTACGAAGAACGGCGCTTCCGTGCGGCCAGCCAGGGCAACACCGACAAGCAACTGCGCATGACCAAGACCGGCGCGGTGTACACGCCGATGCTGCAATTGGTGATCTACAGTGCCATGGCGGCCCTGATGTTCCTGGTGCTGTTCCTGCGCGGTGAGGCGTCTGCCGGTGACCTGGTGGCCTACATCACCGCCGCGGGCCTGCTGCCCAAGCCGATCCGCCAGCTGTCCGAAGTCAGCTCGACCATTCAGAAAGGTCTCGCCGGCGCCGAGAGTATCTTCGAGCAGCTCGACGAGCAGCCTGAGGTCGATCACGGTAGCGTCGAGAAAGAGCGGGTCCAAGGCCGTCTCGAAGTGCGCAACCTGAGCTTCACCTACCCCGGCACCGAGCGCCAGGTGCTCACCGACATCAGCTTCACCGCCGAACCTGGGCAGATGATCGCGCTGGTCGGTCGTTCAGGCAGCGGCAAGTCGACCCTGGCGGCGCTGATCCCACGCTTCTATCACCACGACCAGGGCCAGATCCTGCTCGACGGCGTGGAGATCGAGACCTATCGCCTGCGCAACCTGCGTCGCCATGTTGCCCAGGTGACCCAGCACGTCACCCTGTTCAACGACACCGTGGCCAACAACATCGCCTATGGCGACCTGGCAGGCGCCCCCCGTGAGGCGATCGTGGCCGCGGCCACCGATGCCTACGCCAAGGACTTCGTCGAGCAGTTGCCCAAGGGCTTCGACACCGAGGTGGGCGAGAACGGCGTCCTGCTGTCCGGTGGCCAGCGCCAGCGCCTGGCGATCGCCCGGGCGCTGCTGAAGAACGCGCCATTGCTGATCCTCGACGAGGCCACCTCGGCGCTGGACACCGAGTCGGAGCGGCATATCCAGGCCGCCCTGGATCACGTCATGCGAGGGCGCACCACCCTGGTCATCGCCCACCGCCTCTCGACCATCGAGAAGGCCGACATGATCCTGGTCATGGACCAGGGCCGGCTGGTGGAGCGCGGCACCCATGCCGAGCTGCTCGAAACCAATGGCCATTATGCCCGCCTGCATGCCATGGGCCTGGATGAGCCGGTCCAGGCCAATATCACCTGAAGGCCAACGGTTCGGGGCCTGTCAGGCCCCGATCGTTACCGTCGATTGCAAAGGCGCAGGTGGCCATAAAGCCGTCGCCTGGCCTGTGCTAATATCCGCCCCTGTTTAATTTTTCCATATGGGTTGCCCATGAAGTTGTCCATGCCGCTTTTCGATCAAGCCCCGGTTCTGGTGGTCGGCGATGTCATGCTCGACCGCTACTGGCATGGCGGTACCTCGCGGATCTCGCCCGAGGCGCCGGTACCGGTGGTCAAGGTCGAACAGATCGAGGACCGTCCGGGCGGCGCGGCCAACGTCGCGCTGAACATCGCCGCCTTGGGCGCGCCGGCCTCGCTGGTCGGCGTTACCGGCCAGGACGAAGCTGCCGACAGCCTGGCCAACAGCCTGCAGGCGGCGGGCGTGCGTTCGATCTTCCAGCGCATCGCCCACCAGCCGACCATCGTCAAGCTGCGGGTCATGAGCCGCCACCAGCAACTGCTGCGCATCGACTTCGAAGAGCCCTTCGCCACCGATCCGCTGTCGCTGGGCGCCGAGGTCGATGTCTTGCTCGAGGGCGTCAAGGTCCTGGTCCTCTCCGACTACGGCAAGGGCGCATTGCGCAACCACCAGCAACTCATCCAGGCCGCTCGCGCCAAAGGTATTCCGGTGCTGGCCGATCCCAAGGGCAAGGATTTCTCGATCTACCGTGGCGCCAGCCTGATCACCCCCAACCTCAGCGAGTTCGAGACCATCGTTGGCCGCTGTGCCGACGAGTCAGAGCTGGTTGCCAAGGGCCTGCAGCTGATGCAGGAGCTTGACCTGGGCGCCTTGCTGGTGACCCGCGGCGAGCATGGCATGACCCTGCTGCGCCCTGAGCACCCGGCCCTGCACTTGCCGGCGCGTGCCCGCGAAGTCTTCGATGTCACCGGTGCCGGCGATACAGTGATTTCTACCTTGGCGGCAGCGATCGCCGCTGGTGAAGAACTGCCCCAGGCGGTCGGCCTGGCCAACCTGGCGGCCGGTATCGTGGTCGGCAAGCTGGGCACCGCGGCCATCAGCGCTCCAGAACTGCGCCGGGCGATCCAGCGCGAGGAAGGCTCCGAGCGCGGCGTGCTCAGCCTTGAGCAGCTGCTGCTGGCCATCGACGATGCCCGGGCGCACAAGGAGAAGATCGTCTTCACCAACGGCTGCTTCGACATCCTCCATGCCGGCCACGTGACCTACCTGGAGCAGGCGCGAGCCCAAGGTGATCGCCTGATCGTCGCAGTCAACGATGACGCTTCGGTCAGCCGCCTGAAGGGGCCGGGCCGCCCGATCAACAGCGTCGACCGGCGCATGGCCGTGCTGGCTGGCCTCGGTGCGGTGGACTGGGTCATCAGCTTTGCCGAAGGCACCCCGGAAAACCTGCTGCGCGAGGTCAAGCCGGATGTGCTGGTCAAGGGCGGCGACTACGGCATCGACCAGGTGGTCGGCGCCGATATCGTCAACGGTTATGGTGGCACCGTGAAGGTGCTGGGCTTGGTCGAGAACAGCTCGACCACCGCCATCGTCGAGAAAATTCGCAAGAATTGAGCGTCGGTCGGCCCGTGATCAAGCTACTTGTGCAGGGATGTACGGGCCATGTGCAGCAGATGCCGCGCCTTGCCAGTCAGGCGGCGCAGCCGTGAATCCGGCTTGGGTGCCACCAGGCCCTGCTGCCTGAGCCAATCCTTCCAGCGAATACGCTCCTCCTTCACCACCCAGCCTTCCTGCGGCGCGAAGCTTTCGGCCAGGTACAGGCCACGCGTGCTGGCGGCATGCAGTTCGCCCTTTTTCAGGGTGTACAGCTCGGCCAGTGGCCGGCCATCCTGCAGCGGCATCAGGTAAAGGTCCGGACGCTTGCGATTCAGGCGCGTGACCAACTGGTCGCCCTCCAGCCGCTCATCGACGTGGAACAGGCTCAGCGACTTGGCCTCCCGCGGCACTTGCAGGCGCAGGTCATAGATCAGTTGCAACGACGCCGTGGGCAGGTGCACGTAGGCGCGGGGCCGTTCCAGCAGGGTGAGGTTGCCACAGTGCACCGGGCGCGCGGCCCCGGACTGCGGCGTCAGGACGAAGGGCAAGGCTTCGCGGTAGTGCAGGGCGGCGGCATAGGGGGCTGGCAGCCAGGTGTCGTTGAAACGGCCGCCGAGCCAGCCTTCGGGCGTCTCCAGCAAGCATTCCTCGGCGACTTCCTGGATGGCGGTGTGCAGGGGCAGGTTGAGTTCCCGCGCCGGCACATAGCCGGAGATCAATTTCAGCACCACGTCGCCTCGATCCTGACGGCGCTGGCGCACCAGCACCCAGTAATCGCGGTTTTGCCAGTGCAGGGTCAGGCGCACCGAGACGCCGAGATTGGCCAGCTCGACCACGAAGCGCTGGCTGTCGGGCACTTGGATCGCCTTGCGCCGCTGCAGGGTCTGGGCGAAGTTCAGGGGCATGCCGATGCTCTGGTAGCTCAGCGCTTCGGGGGTGGCCTCCACGTGCAGCGGCAGGGTCTTGAAGTTGCTCGGGTTCTTGCGGATCAGCGTTCGCGCCACGAGGCTCCTCCTTGCGTTGAGGCGGCCGCGAGGGCGGCTCAGTGCTGGCTCAGGATGCGCGCCACCGTAGCCACGTTATGGGCCAGGTGCAGCGGATTGATGGTGCCGACAATAGCACTGCCCATGCCCGGGTGGGCAAACAGCAGTTCGAAGCTGGCCCGCACCGGGTCGACCCCTGGCGCCAGGCAGACATGGCCGCTGGCCAGGGCCTTCTTCACCAGGATCGCCTTGCCGTGTTCGGCAGCGTAGTCCAGCACTGGCCGCTCCGCCTGCTCCTGAAGGTTGTAGGTGATCATGGCGCAATCGCCTTGCTCCAAGGCCTTGAGGCCGCCTTCCAGGGTCTTGCCGGAAAAGCCGAAACCGCGGATCTTGCCTTCCTGCTTGAGCTCGGCGAGGGTCTGGTAGACCTCCTCATGTTCAAGGATCGCCAGGTCGTTGCCGTCCGAATGCACCAGCACCAGGTCGATGAAGTCCGTTTCCAGGCGCTTGAGGCTGCGCTCCACGGACAGACGGGTGTGGGCCGCGCTGAAGTCGAACCGCGACACACCCTCGTCGAACTCTTCGCCGACCTTGCTGACGATCACCCACTCATGGCGTTGGCCGCGCAACAGGGGGCCCAGGCGCTCTTCGCTGCTGCCGTAGGCTGGCGCGGTATCGATCAGGTTGATGCCCAGCTGACGGGCCTGGGCCAGCAGCAAGCGGGCCTGGTCGTCATCGGGAATGCTGAAGCCGGCAGGGTATTTGACGCCCTGGTCGCGGCCAAGCTTCACGGTGCCCAGGCCCAGGGGCGAAACCCTCAGGCCGGTGCTGCCCAAGGCGCGGTGAAAATCGTGCAGGGTCGGTAGGCTCATGGCAGCAGTTGCTCCCAGGCAGGTACGCCAATCGGCGGGCGTGGCAGGTCGGACAAGTCGGGTCGCGCGGCGGGTTGGATGCCGTCACGCGCGAGGCTGGCGAGCACGCGATCGGAGAAATCCGGTGCCAAGGCCAGCTTGGTCGGCCAACCCACCAGCAGGCGCTGCTGCTCGGCGAGAAAGGCATTGTCAGGGCGCACCAGGCCGGACTGGGCCGGCTCGGCACGATCGATGCGCACGGTGGCCCAGCGGATCGGCTCCTGATCGACCCAGGGCAGCAGGCTGGCGACCTCCTTGCGCGCGGCGGCGATCTGCGCGGCAGGCTCACGGGCTACGCCTTCGGCTTCGGCGAGGTCCCCACCGAGGTACCAGACCCACTGGCCATCAGCTGCCGGGTGGGTGGTCACGGTGATGCGCGGTTTTGGCCCGCCACCCAGGCAGTGGGCATACAAGGGCTTGAGGTTAGGACCCTTGGCCATGACCATGTGCAGCGGGCGGCGCTGCATGGCTGGCTGGCTCAGGCCCAGCGCCTCGAGCAGGTCGGCGGTGCCAGCACCGGCACTGAGGACAATGCGCTGGGCACGGATCTGGCGCTCATCGACGCGCAGGCCGACCAGTTCATCGCCCTCGCGCAACGGTGTGACGCGTTCACCGGCCAGCAGGCTGTCGCCGGCCAGAGAAGCCAGATTACGCAGCAGGCTCGGGACATCCACCACCAGTTCGGCCAGGCGGTAGACCTTGCCTTTGAAGGCGCGGTCCTGCAGGGCTGGTGGCAACTGGTCGCCTTTGACCTGATCGACCCGACCGCGCACGGCCTTGCTGGCGAAGAAGCTGGTCAGGTTGCCTGCCAGCGTGCCGGGTGACCACAAGTAATGGGCCTCGGAAAGCAGGCGCACCGCGGACAGGTCCAGCTCGCCAGTGCCGGCAATCGCCTCGCGCCAGCGGCGCGGCATGTCGGCGATGGCTTCGGAGGCACCGGTCAGCGCGCCGTGCAAGGCGTACTTGGCGCCGCCATGGATGATGCCCTGGGACTTGATGGTCTGCTCGCCGCCGAGGCTGGCGCGTTCCACCAGCACCGTCGAGTAGCCCAGGCGCCGCAGCCGGGCGTTGAGCCAGAGGCCTGCGACCCCGGCGCCGACGATCAGGACGTCAGTGGAAATGGCAGATGGCATGCAGGGACCTCACGAGCTGGGACAGGTGCCCAGTATACAGACTGCGACGCCGATCAATGCCCGGTGGTTTTCGAGAACACCTGGATTACCACTACGCCGCCGACGATCATCGCCATCCCGAGCATCGCCGGCAGGTCCAGCCTCTGCCCATAGATCACCAACGCCGCCACGCTGATCAGCACGATACCCAGGCCGGACCACACCGCATAGGCGATGCCCACCGGAACGGTGCGCACCACCAGGGTCAGCATCCAGAACGCGATGGCATAGCCACAGACCATCAGCAGCAACGGCAGTGGCGTGCTCAGGCCCTTGACTGCCTTCATCGAGGCAGTGGCAATGACTTCGGCGCAGATGGCGATGGCCAGGTAGGTGTAGGCGTTCATGGGCGGATCCTCGGTTGCTGGTTGAGCATTCTAGGCGTTCCTTGGATGCGGTAAAGCCATTACCTAGCCTCGAACAGAGGCGCCTGTTCGGGCGCGTGGTCCCGTTGCGCTCGTTTTCCGCGGCGACGCAGTGGCTCTGGCCGAGCGTTTGGCTGTGCACTTGCATGCGATTGGCTAGTAAACTGCCCCGCCATGAACAGAACCCTTTATACCCTGCTGTTTCACCTGGGCCTGCCGCTGGTTGCGCTGCGCCTGTTCCTGCGCGCGCGCAAGGCGCCGGCCTATGGCCAGCGCGTGGCGGAGCGCTTCGCCTTCAAGCTGCCAGCCATGCGCCAGGGTGGCGTGTGGGTGCATGCGGTGTCGGTGGGCGAGAGCATCGCCGCGGCGCCCATGGTGCGAGCGCTGCTCAAGGCCTACCCGGACCTACCGATCACCCTCACCTGCATGACCCCGACCGGTTCGGAGCGTATTCGCGCGCTGTTCGCCGACGAGCCGCGTATCCAGCACTGTTACCTGCCCTACGACCTGCCGTGGGCAGCGGGGCGTTTACTCGATCATGTCCGGCCGCGTCTGGGCATCATCATGGAAACCGAGCTGTGGCCCAACCATATTCACCAGTGTGCCAAGCGCGGCATCCCGGTGGCGTTGGCCAATGCGCGGTTGTCTGAACGATCGGCCCGTGGCTATGCACGCTTCGCTGGGCTCACCCGACCGATGCTGGCCGAGATGAACCTGATCGCCGTGCAGACCGAGACCGAGGCCGAGCGTTTTCGCAGCCTGGGCGCGCGCGCCGAATGCGTGCAGGTCACCGGTTCGATCAAGTTCGACCTGAAGGTCGACGACCAGTTGCTGCCCCGCGCACGGCACCTGCGCGAACAGTGGCAGGCAACGCCACGACCGGTGTGGATTGCGGCCAGCACCCATGAAGGCGAGGACACCCTGATCCTCAACGCCCACCGCCAGCTCCTGACGACCCATGCCGATGCCTTGCTGATCCTGGTGCCGCGTCACCCTGAACGCTTCGACGCGGTCCACGCGCTGTGCCGTGAGCAGTTCACCACGGTGCGGCGTTCAGCCGGCGCGGCGGTGCAGGCACCGACCCAGGTACTGCTCGGCGATACCATGGGCGAGTTATTGTTCCTCTACGCCCTGGCTGACATCGCCTTCGTTGGTGGCAGCCTGGTACCTACCGGCGGACACAATCCACTGGAACCTGCGGCATTGTCGCTGCCGGTGCTCATGGGCCCGCACGTGTTCAACTTCCTGGAGATCACCGCGATGCTGCGCGAAGCCGGAGCACTGCAGCAGGTGGACGATGCCGAAGGCCTGGCCGCTGTCGTGCGGCAGTTGATCGAACTGCCGCGCGATGCCCAGCGCATGGGCGAGGCGGGAAGGGGAGTGATGCAGGCCAATCAGGGGGCATTGCAGCGGTTGCTGGATGGAGTGGGGCGGCTGCTCGCCTGAGCATGGCGCTGCGCTTCGGTAGCGCGGCTACGCTGCGCCCCACAGGGACGCAGCCGCGCGTTTGCATTTACGCTAAGCGCTCCCTTCTCATGGCCGACGCTCGAAGTTCTTCGCCGCCTCGGCCGCCAGATCCGGCGGCAGGAAATCCCGGTCCGGATTGTAGTCGGCTTTCAGGTAACGGCCCAGGTCCTGCAGGTCCTGCGGGCTCAAGGTGCCCGCCGCCTGCTTGAGGCGCAGGTTGTCGAGGATGTAGTCGTAGCGGCTGTTGTTGTAGTCGCGCACGGAGCTGTACAGCTGGCGCTGGGCATCCAGCACATCGACGATATTGCGGGTGCCGACCTGATAGCCGATCTCGGTCGCCTCCACGGCGCTCTGGTTGGAGATGATCGATTGCTTGCGCGCCTGCACCTGCTCGACGTCGGTGTTCACCGCGCGGTGCAGGTTGCGGGTGTTTTCCACCACCTGGCGGCGCAGGCTTTCGCGCTGCTGCTCGGCCTGGCTCAGGCGCTGGTAGGCCTCGCGCACCTGCGAGCTGGTCAGCCCCCCACTGTAGATCGGGATATTGAGCTGCAGGCCGATGCTGGTCTGCTCCACGTCGCCGCCGTAGCGCACGCCGACCTGGGGTGCAGGGTTGGTGAAGCCGAAGTTGTCGTTGTCGCCTTTCTGGTAGCGCGCTACCGCATCGACGGTCGGGGCATGCCCCGCTTTGCGCTGGCGCAGGGTTTCTTCGGCGGCATCGACGGCATGATTGGTGGCCAGCAGGTTGAGGTTCTGCCGCGCGGCGGTATCCACCCAGGATTTGGCGTCGTTGGGCATCGGGACCTGCACTGGCAAGGTATGCACCACCCCTTGCAGCGACCCGTATTCGCGGTTGGTCAGGGTCACCAGGGCCTCGAAGGCATCCTGCACCTGGCGCTCGGCGATGATCCGGTTGGCCCGTGCGGTGTCGTAGCTGGCTTGGGCTTGCAGCACGTCGGTCTTGTCCGAGAGACCGACGTCGAAGCGTTCGTTGGACTGGTCGAGCTGACGCCTCAAGGCCGATTCCTCGGCCTTGGTCGAGGCCAGCGTATCCTGGGCGCGCAGCACCGAGAAGTAGCTTTCGGCGGTCTGCAGGATCAGGTTCTGCTCGGTCGCCGACAGTTCCAGCGCGGCCTGCTCGTTGACCGCTTCGGCAGCCTGCAGCTGGAACCAGCGGTCGGCACGGAAGATCGGCTGGGACAAGGTGGCGCTCCAGGCATTGCCGCTGCGGTTGGCGGTGATCGACGGCTCGTCGATGCGGGTGCGGGTGTTCAGCATCTCGGCGCCGGCCGACAGGTTGGGCAGCAACCCGGCCCGGGCCTGCGGTATCACTTCACGGCGCGCGCCGTAGTCGGCGCGAGCGGCGGCCAGGTCGGCGTTATTGCTCACGGCTTCCTGGTAGACGCTGACCAGGTCGGTCTTCACCGTCGGGGGCACTTGCGCTGCACAGGCCAATCCGTTTGAAGCACAAGACACGGCCAGGGCCAGTGAGAGTTTGCGCAGCATAGGGCAATCCTTGAACATTTGAGCATTTCTGAACTATGGAGTATCGACCGAGTGGCCAGTGTAGTTGCGCGCGCATGTGGCAACAATCCGCCATTTGCTCCATTCATCATTCCTGTGTTTGCCCGCTTGGCTTCGAGGACCACTCCAGTCTAGACTGAGCACGTTCTTGTCGGGGTGCCTTGAAGCAAAGGCTGAGATCGGAAGTTTCCGGATCCCGTTGAACCTGATCAGGTTAACGCCTGCGTAGGGAACAAGATTTCTCGCTTTCCCGGCGAGTCTCTTGTGCCAGGTCCGGGATCGTCGAGCCGCTGCAAAGCGCATGGCACCCCCGTATCCGGCACTGCACCTCAAACAGGGTGCGTCCGCGGCTTTTTCAGGTTCTCCCCCGACATTCCACCGCTAGGAAGCCGTCTGGAGAGCCTGTGATGAGTAAACAAGAAAAAACGATCAACCTGAGCGAATCTGCCCAGGTCGACCAGCAGTCCGTGCAACCTTTCGCCCGTTCGCGCAAGGTCTATGTCGAAGGCTCGCGTCCGGACATCCGTGTGCCGATGCGCGAGATCAGCCTGGACGATACCCCCACCGATTTCGGCGGCGAAGGCAATGCGCCCGTCCTGGTCTACGACACCTCCGGTCCCTATACCGACCCCGACGTCATGATCGATGTGCGCAAGGGGCTGGGCGATGTGCGCTCAGCCTGGATCGACGCGCGCGGTGACACCGAGCGCCTGGATGGCCTGAGCTCGCACTTTGGCCAACAGCGCCTGGAAGATGCGGACCTGGCCAAGCTGCGCTTTGCCCATGTGCGCAACCCGCGTCGGGCCAAGGCCGGTGCCAACGTCAGCCAGATGCACTATGCGCGCAAGGGCATCATCACCGCCGAGATGGAATACGTCGCCATCCGCGAGAACATGAAGCTGCAGCAAGCCCGCGCCGCCGGCCTGCTCGACCAGCAGCACCCCGGCCACAGTTTCGGCGCCAGTATTCCCAAGCAGATCACCGCCGAGTTCGTGCGCGAGGAAGTCGCCCGCGGCCGCGCCATCATCCCGGCCAACATCAACCACACCGAACTCGAGCCGATGATCATCGGCCGCAACTTCCTGGTAAAGATCAACGGCAACATTGGCAACAGTGCCCTGGGCTCTTCCATCGAGGAAGAGGTAGCCAAGCTGACCTGGGGTATCCGCTGGGGTTCGGACACTGTCATGGACCTGTCCACTGGCAAGCACATCCACGAGACCCGCGAGTGGATCATCCGCAACTCGCCAGTGCCGATCGGTACCGTGCCGATCTACCAGGCGCTGGAGAAAGTCAACGGCGTCGCCGAGGACCTGACCTGGGAGCTGTTCCGCGACACCCTGATCGAGCAGGCCGAGCAGGGCGTGGACTATTTCACCATCCACGCCGGCGTGCTGCTGCGCTATGTGCCGCTCACCGCCAAGCGCGTTACCGGCATCGTCAGCCGCGGTGGCTCGATCATGGCCAAGTGGTGCCTGGCGCATCACAAGGAAAACTTCCTCTACACCCATTTCGAGGACATCTGCCAGATCATGAAGGCCTACGACGTCAGCTTCTCGCTGGGCGATGGCCTGCGTCCGGGCTCGATCGCCGACGCCAACGACGAGGCGCAGTTCGGTGAGCTGGAAACCCTCGGCGAGCTGACCAAGATCGCCTGGAAGCATGATGTGCAGTGCATGATCGAAGGCCCCGGTCACGTTCCAATGCAACTGATCAAGGAGAACATGGACAAGCAGCTGGCATGCTGCGACGAGGCGCCGTTCTACACCCTCGGCCCGCTGACCACTGATATCGCCCCAGGCTACGACCACATCACCTCGGGCATCGGTGCGGCGATGATCGGCTGGTTCGGCTGCGCCATGCTCTGCTACGTGACGCCCAAGGAGCACCTGGGCCTGCCGAACAAGGACGACGTCAAGACCGGCATCATCACCTACAAGATCGCCGCCCACGCCGCGGACCTGGCCAAGGGGCATCCTGGCGCGCAGATCCGCGACAATGCGCTGTCCAAGGCGCGCTTCGAGTTCCGCTGGCAGGACCAGTTCAACCTGGGCCTGGACCCGGACACCGCGCGGGCCTACCACGACGAGACCCTGCCCAAGGAATCGGCCAAGGTCGCGCACTTCTGTTCCATGTGTGGGCCGAAGTTCTGCTCGATGAAGATCACCCAGGAAGTGCGCGAATACGCCGCCAACCAGCGCATCGCGGCAGTGGACGTGGCGGTCGAGGATGGCATGCGCGAGCAGGCCGAGCGGTTCCGCCAGGAAGGCAGCCAGTTGTACCAGAAGGTCTGAGTTGTAGGGCCTGGGGTGTGCAGCGTTCTTGAGATAGAGCGCCGGCCGCGCGGGTGTTCGCTTCAGATTTTGTGGCGTTTATGAAAGCGAGCGCCGGCCGCGCGGGTGTTCGCTTCAGATTTGTGGTGTTTATGAAAGCGAGCGCCGTCCGCGCGGGTGTTCGCTTCAGATTTTGTGGCGTTTATGAAATCGAGCGCCGCCCGCGCGGCGCATCGCGGCACAAGGCCGCTCCCACATTTGTTGCAACGTGCCATGGCCTGTGGGATTAGGGTTGTCAGCCTTGGCGCAAGACTGAATATCGCATAAGGGCTGATATAAACGTGACTACTTCAAACAACTTTTCTCCCGACCATTCCATTCCTGCCAGCCACCGTCTGTTCGGTGCCCGCGACCTGTTCGTCCTGTGGTTTTCCTTGGGCACCGGCCTGATGGTCTTGCAGGTCGGGGCGATGCTTGCCCCAGGGCTGGGCCTGGCGGGCGCCTTGCTGGCGATCTTCCTCGGGACCGCCGTCGGTGTGCTCCTGCTGGCGGCGGCCGGGGTCATCGGCAGTGACACCGGCCTGTCAGCCATGGCGGCCTTGCGCCTGACCCTGGGCGGCCACGGCGTGCGCCTGCCGGCGCTGCTCAACCTGCTGCAGCTGGTTGGCTGGGGCGCGTTCGAGATCATCGTCATGCGTGACGCGGCCAGCCTGCTGGGGGCGCGCGTCTTCGGCGAGGGCAGCCTGTGGACCAGTGCGCTGCTGTGGACCCTGTGCTTCGGCGCCCTGGCGACATTGCTGGCGATCTGCGGACCGTTGGCCTTTGTGCGCAAGGTCTTGCGCACCTGGGGCATCTGGCTGCTGCTCGGCGCCTGCCTATGGCTGACCTGGAACCTGTTCGCCAAGACGGACCTGGCCGCGATCTGGGCGCGTGCCGGGGATGGCACGATGTCGTTGGCGGTCGGTTTCGACATCGCTATCGCCATGCCGCTGTCCTGGCTGCCACTGATCGCCGACTACTCGCGTTTTGCCCAACGAGCCGGCCGGGTATTCGCCGGCACGGCACTGGGCTACTTCATCGGCAACTGCTGGCTGATGAGCCTGGGCGTGGCCTATACCCTGGCGTTCGCAACCAGCGGCGAGGCCAATGCGCTGCTGCTGGCATTGGCCGGCGCGGGCCTGGGCATCCCCTTGCTGCTGATCCTGCTGGACGAGTCGGAGAATGCCTTCGCCGATATTCACTCGGCCGCCGTCTCCACCGGACTGCTGGTACGCCTGAAGATCGAGCACCTGGCGCTGGCCATCGGCGCGCTATGCACGCTGATCGCCTGCCTGGCGCCGCTGGCGCAGTACGAGAACTTCCTGCTGTTGATCGGCTCTGTGTTCGCGCCGCTGTTCGGTGTGGTGCTGATGGACCACTTCGTCATCCGTCGGCGGCGTCTGCCGGCGACGGTCGGTGGTCTGCACTGGGGAGCCTTGCTGGCCTGGGCAGCGGGGGTGGTGACCTACCATCTGCTGGCCAGCCTTGCTCCGGATGTCGGCGCGACCCTGCCGGCACTGGTGCTGGCAGGGGTTCTGCACGGTCTGCTAGGCCTCAGCCGCGGCCGGGAAACAGTTCCGGCTTGAGCACGCCGTTCAGGCGTGGGTAGGGGATCTTCAGCTCGATGTGGCCCATCGAGTAAGGCGCGATGGCATAGACCTCGTACTTGAGCACCAGCGCCCCGTAGGTCAGGGCGATGTGCGGGGTCTGGCGGAACGGCCAGGTCTTGACGAACGCGGGGTCCTTGTCCATGCCGGTGCTGATCAGCCAGGCACGGTGGGACTCCTCGGCGGTCTTCCAGAAAGTCGCTTCCTGGCCTGGGACCAGCATGTCCTCAAGGGTCAGCACCTTGTCCAGCTTGCGCGAATAGTTGATGAAGGCGCGCCCGGGCATGCCGTGGGCGCCGCCGGTGTCCAGGTAGCTGGAAAGCTCGATGATCACCAGGCCGTCATGCTGCTCGCGTACCTTGGCTTGCAGGTAGCTGCTGTTGCGCTTGTCGGCGTTGCGCAGGAACTGCTCTTCGTACGCTTGGAGCGACGCCGGCGGGGTGCTGCGCTGGTTGTCCTCGGTCAGCTGCAGCAGGCGTTTCTCGACGATGCCGTCGAGCTTGGGCAGGGCCGGGAAGTGGATCATGTCGATGTTGATCAAGGGGCAGTCGCTTTCGCTGCAACCGGGCTTGATGTGCTCCCAGGCGTCACGCTTGACCTCGAGCGGGGCACGCAGGCTGGGTGTGAACAGGCTCTGGCAGGCGCCCAGGGCCAGTGCCAGCACGGCCACGGACGTCAGTTTGACTAGCGTCATGATGATCCTTGCAGAGGAAAGTTATCGGCCTTGGACCGTCGGCAAAGCCTTCGGTTCGCCACTAAGCTGAACGGATCAGCAGTGGCCTATCCTCGCAGTCCTGAGGCTATCTTTAAAGGGGTGAAACCCGGCGAAACGCGGAGTAGGATGGCGCGATGCGGTAAACGAGGTAACGAGGATTTCCATGTCAGATTCAGTGAACACGGTGCCCAGGGCGGTCGAGATCGTCGAGCGGGCCAATTGCTTCCAGGGCTTCTACAAGCTCGACAAGGTGCGCCTGCGCCACGAGCTGTTCGCCGGTGGCCTGGGGCGCGAGATCAGCCGTGAGCTGTTCGTGCGCCATGATGCCGTCTGCGTGCTGCCCTACGATGCGCAGCGCGACGAAGTGGTGCTGATCGAGCAGTTCCGGGTCGGCGCCTTGGGCAAGACCGAGAACCCTTGGCTGATCGAGCTGGTGGCCGGGTTGATCGACAAGGACGAGCAGCCCGAGGAGGTTGCGCACCGTGAGGCCCAGGAGGAGGCCGGGCTGACCTTCAGCGCCTTGTGGCCGATGACCCGCTACTTTCCTTCGCCCGGCGGCAGCGACGAGTTCGTCCACCTGTTCCTGGGCCGCTGCAGCAGTGAAGGCGCCGGCGGCCTGCATGGGCTGGAAGAGGAGGGCGAGGACATCCGAGTGAAGGTCTGGGCCTTCGAGGATGCCCTGCAAGCGGTGCGCGATGGCCGGATCGCCAACGCGGCAAGCATCATCGCCCTGCAGTGGCTGGCGCTGAACCGGGGAGAAGTCAGGGGGTTGTGGTCGTGAACCTGTTGCGCGAGCGCTATCGGGTCGACCTGGTCGGGCTGCAGGCGGCCTGCGAGGCCAACTATGCGCGGCTGATGCGGCTGCTGCCGGACATGCGCAGCGCCCAGAGCTCACGGCGCATCGGCATGACCCAAGGCGACCAGATGCTCGGCGTGCTGGTACTCGACGTCGTGCTCAGCTGCCCCTATACCACCACCTTGCGGGTGCGCCAGGAACACAGCCTGCCCTGGTTGCCGGTGCCGCAGCTGGAGGTGCAGGTGTACCACGATGCGCGCATGGCCGAAGTGGTCAGCGCCGAGCATACCCGGCGCTTTCACAGCCGCTATCCCTACCCGAACGCCGCCATGCACCAGCCGGACGAAAAGGCCCAGCTCAACCTGTTCCTGGGCGAATGGCTGAGCCACTGCCTGGCCTGTGGTCATGAACTGGCCGTCGTGCGCTGAGGTGTGACGTAAGGCGGCCTCGGGTATTTGGCTCGAAACCGGCTTGCCGCCATACTTGTGCTCAAACCGATCGAGGAGACGGCCGTTGCCGCAGCCAATCCAATCCCAAGGCCCAGCACCTGTGCACGTGGTGCAACTGTCCGACAGCCACCTGTTCGCCGACGCGCAGGGCAGTTTGCTGGGCATTAACACCCGTGACAGCCTGCGGCACGTCATCGCCCAGGTGCGCCGCGAACAGCCGCGGATCGATCTGCTGCTGGCCACCGGCGATCTGTCCCAGGACGGCAGTGACGCTTCCTACGCCTGCTTTCGTGAACTCACCGAGGCGTTCGCTGCGCCGGTACGCTGGTTGCCGGGCAATCATGACCAGTCCGCGGCCATGGCCAGGGCCGCCCAAGGCAGCGATGCGCTGCACGTGGTGACCGACCTGGGCACCTGGCGAATCATCATGCTCGATTCGCAAGTACCGGGTGCCACCTTCGGCCTGCTGGACGACGAGCAGTTGCGGCATCTGGAGCAGGCACTGCGGGACGCGGGCGAGCGTCACTGCCTGGTGTGCTTGCACCATCAGCCCGTGGATATCGGCTGCGCCTGGATGGCGCCGATCGGCCTGCGCAATGCCAGTGCGCTGTTCGACCTGCTGCGCGGTTATCCACAGGTCCGCGCGCTGTTGTGGGGGCACGTCCACCAGGAGCTGGACCAGCACCGCGACGGCCTGCGCTTGCTGGCCTCGCCTTCCACCTGCATTCAGTTCGCCCCCGACAGCGAAGACTTCAAGGTCAGCGAAGAAAAGCCTGGTTATCGTTGGCTGCGGTTGCATGCCAACGGGCGTTTGGAGACGGGGGTATCGCGAGCCGAGGATTATGAGGTGCGGCTGGATTTCGACAGCGCCGGATACTGACGGGGCGAGCGCCGCCGCAAGCGCCCTGATGCACCGCGCAAATGTGTTGCGAAAATCCCCACCTCGCACCTTTCGCCCTCGAACAGGCTACACTGCGCGTCCTTGCGCCCGCTTCGAAGGGTGCGCAACCGCAGTTTCCGGGGGCAGCATGTCGGGTTCCATCCTCTATATCCATGGCTTGAACAGTTCGCCGCTGTCGCACAAGGCGCAGCAGCTGAGCGCGGTGATGCAGCAGCTGGGCCTGGCCGAACAATTGCGCGTGCCGGCCCTGCACCATCATCCACGGCAGGCCATGGCCCAGCTGTACGCCGCGATCGATGAGCTGGACGCGCCCTTGCTGGTAGGCAGTTCGCTCGGCGGCTACTATGCCACCCACCTGGCCGAGCGCCACGGACTCAAGGCCTTGCTGATCAATCCGGCGGTCAACCCGCATCGGCTGTTCGACGGTTTCCTGGGTACCCAGCAGAACCTGTACAGCGGCGAGCGCTGGGAGCTGACCCAGGATCATGTCCAGGCCCTGGCCGAACTGGAGGTAGCGCCCCCACAGGATGGCACCCGCTATCAGGTCTGGTTGCAGACCGCCGATGAAACCCTGGACTATCGCCACGCCGAGCGCTTCTACCGCGCCTGCGCGTTGCGTATCCAGGCCGGTGGCGACCATGGGTTCCAAGGCTTTGCCGAGCACCTGCCGGCCCTGTTGAGCTTCGCCGGTATTGCCCGCGGGCAATATGACGCGCTCGATTTTTCTGTATCTTGATTTTTTGCATTCACTACGACTGACGACGAGAACCCATGGCCAATCCCAGCGCTAGCGCCTATAACGCAGACGCCATCGAAGTCCTCTCCGGCCTCGACCCGGTTCGCAAACGACCGGGCATGTACACCGACACCAGCCGGCCCAACCACCTGGCCCAGGAAGTGATCGACAACAGCGTCGACGAAGCCCTGGCCGGCCACGCCCGTTCCGTGCAGGTGATCCTGCACGCCGACCACTCGCTGGAAGTCAGCGACGACGGTCGTGGCATGCCGGTGGATATCCACCCCGAAGAGGGCGTCAGCGGTGTCGAGCTGATCCTCACCAAGCTGCACGCCGGCGGCAAGTTCTCCAACAAGAACTACCAGTTCTCCGGCGGTCTGCACGGCGTCGGCATCTCGGTGGTCAACGCCCTGTCGACCCAGGTCCGCGTACGCGTCAAGCGCGATGGCAACGAATACCAGATGACCTTCGCCGACGGCTTCAAGGCCACTGAGCTCGAAGTGATCGGCACGGTCGGCAAGCGCAATACCGGGACCAGCGTCTACTTCGCCCCGGACCCGAAGTACTTCGACTCCCCCAAGTTTTCCATCAGCCGCCTCAAGCACGTGCTCAAGGCCAAGGCCGTGCTGTGCCCGGGGCTGCTGGTCAGCTTCGAGGACAAGGCCAGTGGCGAGAAGGTCGAGTGGCATTACGAAGACGGCCTGCGTTCCTACCTGGTCGACTCGGTCAGCGAATTCCAGCGCCTGCCCGATGAGCCATTCTGCGGCAGCCTGGCGGGCAACAAGGAGGCGGTCGACTGGGCGTTGCTATGGCTGCCCGAAGGCGGTGACAGCGTCCAGGAAAGCTACGTCAACCTGATTCCCACCGCCCAGGGCGGCACCCACGTCAACGGCCTGCGCCAAGGCCTGCTCGATGCCATGCGCGAGTTCTGCGAGTTCCGCAACCTGCTGCCGCGCGGGGTCAAGCTGGCGCCGGAAGACGTCTGGGAGCGCATCACCTTCGTACTCTCGATGAAGATGCAGGAGGCGCAGTTCTCTGGCCAGACCAAGGAGCGCCTGTCCTCCCGCGAAGCGGCGGCGTTCGTCTCCGGCGTGGTCAAGGACGCGTTCAGCCTCTGGCTCAATGCCCACCCCGAGGTAGGCATGCAATTGGCGGAGCTGGCCATCAGCAACGCCGGCCGCCGGCTTAAGGCGAGCAAGAAGGTCGAGCGCAAGCGCATCACCCAAGGTCCGGCCCTGCCGGGCAAGCTGGCCGACTGCGCGGGTCAGGACCCGATGCGTGCCGAGCTGTTCCTGGTCGAGGGCGACTCGGCGGGTGGTTCGGCCAAGCAGGCGCGTGACAAGGAATTCCAGGCGATCCTGCCGCTGCGCGGCAAGATCCTCAACACCTGGGAAGTCGATGGGGGCGAGGTCCTGGCCAGCCAGGAAGTGCACAACATCGCCGTGGCCATTGGCGTCGACCCCGGTGCCACCGACCTCAGCCAGCTGCGCTACGGCAAGATCTGCATCCTCGCCGACGCCGACTCCGACGGGCTGCACATCGCGACCCTGCTGTGCGCGCTGTTCGTCCAGCATTTTCGGCCGCTGGTCGAGGCCGGCCACGTCTATGTGGCCATGCCGCCGCTGTACCGCATCGACCTGGGCAAGGAAATCTACTATGCCCTGGACGAAGCCGAACGCGACGGCATCATGGATCGCCTGGTCGCCGAGAAGAAGCGCGGCAAGCCCCAGGTCACGCGGTTCAAGGGCTTGGGCGAGATGAACCCGCCGCAGCTACGCGAGACCACGATGGACCCGAACACCCGGCGCCTGGTTCAGCTGACCCTCGACGACGTGCAGGAAACCCGCGAGATCATGGACATGCTGCTGGCCAAGAAACGCGCCGGCGACCGCAAAAGCTGGCTTGAATCCAAAGGCAACCTGGCCGAGGTACTGGCTTGATCCGTCTGGTATGGGCAGCCTGCCTCGCCCTGTTTGCCGTCCCAGCACTGGCGAATGATTGGCCCGAGCTGAAGCTGACGGCCGAGTACCCGATCGAGGGTATCCGCGGTGGCAATCTGTCGGGCCTGGCCGAGTGCCGGGGTGGCTTGTGGGCCGTGTCCGACCGCGACGACGACCGTATCTACCGCATGGACCAGCGCAACGGTGTGTGGCGCGGCCAACCGATGACCTTCGTGGCCCCGCCCGCGCCAGAAAGCGGACTGCCCTGGGGCTTGCGCTCGCGCAATTGGGCGGCCTCGTTCATACGCGGCGGCGAGCTGGATTTCGAAGGCATCAGCTGTGATGCCGCAGGCAATTTCTTCCTGGTCAGCGAATCCCGCGCGGCCGTGCTCGAGGTGCCTGTCGAGGGTGATCCAGACTGGCTCAAGATCGACCCGGCGATGATTCGCCAGGCGCGCGCCAGCGGGATGCTCCTGCATTTCAACGCCCTGTTCGAGGGCCTGGCGATCAGCCCGGCGGGCGATCGCCTATGGCTGGCTGCCGAGCGTGAGCGCCGCGGCCTGATCTCGGTCAAGCGCCAGCAGTCGGTGTGGAACTGTTCAGACAATTGCGTACTGCTCAGCGAAGCGGGCGTCGAGATGCAGCCGCCACAGATGCCCCGCGCCCGTGCGCTGTCGCGCGACTTTGCCGACCTGGTGTTGTACCAGGGCAAGCTGTTCACCCTGGAGCGCAATGCCTACCGCATTTGCCGGCGCGACGCCGACACCGGCCAGGTCGAGCGGTGCTGGTCGTACGCCGCCGATGGCCTGGCCGACGAACGGCGCTACCGCCAGCCCTTTGGCCTGGCCGAGGGCCTGGCCATCGACGCCAAGGGCGCCTGGGTCGGCCTGGACAACAATGGTGCAACCCGTGCCGACGGCGAATCGCGTCCCGTGGTCTGGCGCTTCGACGCCCCGCAGGACGGCTGGAGCGCCAAGCCGTGAGCCAACCGCCGGGCAAGCGCGCGGGCAGGCTGCTGCTGATCGTTGCTTGGGTGGCCGCGATGTTCCTGGCCACGCGCTTCTTTGGCCAATGGGAGGCGCGCCAGGACAATCCCAACACCGTGGTGCAGTCGCAGCAAGGCGAGGGTTTTATCGAGGTGCGGCTCTTGAGCAACGGCCAGGGGCATTTCGTGGCCGACGGGGCGATCAACGGCGAAAGCGTGCGTTTCATGCTCGACACCGGTGCCACCGACGTGGCGATCCCCGAGACACTGGCGCGCAAGCTGGCGCTGGCCAAGGGGGCGCCGGTGATACTGAGCACCGCCAACGGCCGCACCCAGGGCTACCGCACGCGGCTCGAGAGCTTGCAGCTGGGCGAGATCCGCCTGCGTGACGTGCGCGCCCTGGTGGTGCCGGGGCTCGACGGTGACCAGGTCCTGCTGGGCATGAGCGCCTTGAAACAACTTGAATTTACCCAGCGTAGCGGCACCTTGCTGTTGCGCCAGAACCTGAAATGACGAGGCCCGCATGAGCGACTCACCCGAACTCAGCTTCGACGGCGTCGAACGCCGCTCCCTGGCTGACTTCACCGAACAGGCCTACCTCAACTACTCCATGTACGTGATCATGGACCGGGCCCTGCCGCACATCGGCGACGGCCTGAAACCAGTGCAGCGGCGCATCGTCTACGCCATGAGCGAGTTGGGGCTGGATGCCGATTCCAAGCACAAGAAATCCGCGCGGACCGTCGGTGACGTGCTCGGTAAATTCCACCCGCACGGCGATTCGGCGTGCTACGAAGCCATGGTGCTGATGGCGCAGCCGTTCAGCTACCGCTACACCCTGGTCGACGGTCAGGGCAACTGGGGTGCGCCGGACGATCCGAAGTCCTTCGCCGCCATGCGTTACACCGAGGCACGCCTGTCGCGCTACTCCGAAGTATTGCTCAGCGAACTGGGCCAGGGCACCGCAGACTGGGTACCGAACTTCGACGGTACCCTGCAGGAACCGGCCGTGCTGCCGGCACGCCTGCCGAACATCCTGCTCAACGGCACCACCGGGATCGCCGTGGGCATGGCCACCGACGTGCCGCCGCACAACCTGCGCGAGGTCGCCAGCGCCTGCGTGCGCCTGCTCGACGAGCCCAAGGCCACCATCGAGCAGCTCTGCGAGCACATCCAAGGGCCGGACTACCCGACCGAAGCGGAGATCATCACCCCGCGTGCCGAGCTGCAGAAGCTCTACGAAACCGGCAAGGGCTCGATCCGCATGCGCGCGGTGTTCCGCGTCGAGGACGGCGACATCGTCGTCACCGCCTTGCCGCACCAGGTCTCCGGGGCCAAGGTGCTGGAGCAGATCGCCGCGCAGATGCAGGCCAAGAAACTGCCGATGGTCGCCGATCTGCGCGACGAGTCCGACCACGAGCACCCCTGCCGGATCGTCATCATCCCGCGGTCGAACCGCGTCGATGCCGACGAGCTGATGCAGCACCTGTTCGCCACCACCGACCTTGAGAGCACCTATCGGGTCAACGTCAACATCATTGGCCTGGACGGGCGCCCGCAGTTGAAGAACCTGCGCACCTTGCTGGTCGAGTGGCTGCAGTTCCGCACCGAAACCGTCCGGCGCCGCCTCAGGTTCCGCCTGGATAAGGTCGAACGCCGCCTGCACCTGCTCGATGGCTTGCTCGTGGCCTTCCTCAACCTGGATGAAGTCATCAACATCATCCGTACCGAGGAGCATCCCAAGGCCGCGCTGATTGCCCGTTTCGAGCTGACCGAGATCCAGGCCGACTACATCCTCGAGACCCGCCTGCGCCAGCTGGCGCGCCTGGAGGAAATGAAGATCCGCGGCGAGCAGGCAGAACTGCTCAAGGAGCAGACCAAGCTGACCGCGCTGCTCGGCAGCGAAGCCAAGCTGCGCAAGCTGGTGCGCTCCGAGCTGATCAAGGATGCCGAGACCTACGGCGACGACCGGCGCTCGCCAATCGTCGCGCGGGCCGAAGCCAAGGCGCTGTCGGAAAACGAGCTGATGCCGACCGAGCCTGTGACCGTGGTGTTGTCGGAGAAGGGCTGGGTGCGTTGCGCCAAGGGCCACGACATCGACGCCACTGGGCTCTCGTACAAAGCCGGCGACGGCTTCCGGGCCGCGGCCGCCGGGCGCTCCAACCAATTTGCCGTGTTCATCGATTCGACCGGTCGCAGCTACTCGTTGGCGGCCCACAGCCTGCCGTCGGCCCGAGGCCAGGGCGAACCGCTGACGGGTCGATTGACTCCGCCGCCGGGCGCTGGCTTCGAATGTGTGCTATTGCCTGAGGACGACGCACTCTATGTGGTGGCATCGGATGCCGGCTACGGTTTCGTGGTCAAGGGCGAAGACCTGCAGGCCAAGAACAAGGCAGGCAAGGCCTTGCTTAGCCTGCCCAGCGGGGCCAAGGTCATCGCGCCGCGGCCGGTAGCCGACCGCGAGCAGGACTGGCTGGCTGCGGTCAGCAGCGAGGGTCGCCTGCTGGTGTTCAAGGTCAGCGACCTGCCGCAGCTAGGCAAAGGCAAGGGCAACAAGATCATCGGCATCCCGGGCGATCGGGTGGCCAGCCGGGAAGAGTTCGTTACCGATCTTGCCGTGATTGCCGAGGGATCGACCCTTGTATTGCAAGCTGGCAAGCGTACCCTGTCGCTCAAGGCTGACGACCTCGACCACTACAAGGGCGAGCGTGGTCGTCGTGGCAACAAGCTGCCGCGCGGGTTCCAGCGTGTCGACGGCTTGACGGTGGAAGGCCCGGGCTAAGCCCGTCTTGCCTGGAACGGCTGTTTCGGCGTCGTTCCAGGCAGAAACACTGGAGTCGGACGGTTATTTCGCGGATGATAGGGCCCTTTACGGCGCCAGCGTGGCTGCGCGCCCGTTCGAATCTACACGAGTATCGTTGCGGTTGGCCTTGAGGCGACCGCCTGGATGGGATGATGAAATTTCTGCGCCTTCCATTTGTTCTGCTGATGACTGGCGTGCTGGGTCTGGCCGGTTGCAGCATGCACCAGCCGGTCGCCCTGTACCAGCTCGACAGCGGTGATCCCGAGCTGCCCAAGCAAGCGTCGGGCATGGCAGTGGTGCTCGGCCCGGTTTCGGTGGCCGACTACCTGCAACGCGAGACCTTTCTGCAGCGCCAGGCCGACGGCAGCCTGACGGCGGCGACCGACGGTCGCTGGGCGGGTAGCTTGTCCTCGGACATCGACCAGCTGCTGGTGCGCCAGCTCGCCTGGCGTCTGGACAGCCAGCGCGTGGTCCTGGCCCCGGCCAGCACGGGTTTCAGCCCGGACGTGCAAGTACTGCTGTCGATCACCCGCCTGGACTCCGGTGCCAACCAGCCGGCGATCCTCGACGCCCAGTGGCGCCTGCTCGACCGCCGTGGTCATGTGCGCGACAACCGCATCGTGCACCTGGAGCAACAGCACGAGGGTACCGAGTCCTCCCAGGTCCAGGCCCAGGGGCAATTGCTGCAGAAGCTTGCCGAGCAGTTGAGCACGGCCCTCAAGCCGCTGGCCAATCAACCCACCATCGCCGAAGAGGCCCCGAAGAAGGCCGCCCCGGTGCAGGTGCGCAAGGAACCGGAGAAGCCCAAGATTCCAATGGCTTCGCCAATCCGCACCGATATGGAAGTGTTCAGGTTCTGAGTAGTTTGCAGAGATGTATGAAAAAGCCCGCAGCGATGCGGGCTTTTTTTTAGATCATCCCTGGCTGCCGGAAATCACCGGGCGCGGCATGCACTATCACGCCTGGCGCTCAGCCATCCGCGCCAACTGGCGCTCGAGCATGGACGGGTAGGGCTCCATCAGGCGTTCGACACAGCTGGCCCCTTCGGGGCTGGCGATCGGGCGGATGCGAGCGCGCTGGCGGATCAAGGGATCTTCGCTGATCTTGCGCTCCACCAGCAGCAGGTTACGGCTGTGCTGAGACAGCGCCAAGGCGTCCTGGGCCTTGTCGGTCAGCAGCAGGTCTACCTGGCTCAGGCCGTCAAGGTCTTCACCCAGGGCCAGGCCCAGCTGCAGTTGCAGGGTGATGCCGCTGTCGGCCACTTCGACCTGCAGGGCATGGCCCAAGGCGCGCAGCAGTTCGCCGCAGCAGATGGCATTGGTCAGGTAGTCCTCACCGCTTTCGCCGCTGTGGAACAGCAGCAGGGTGCTACCGTCGTTAAGCGTGTGCATCTGCCCTTCGTACAGCGAGGCAGCCTGGTCCAGGCAGTCGCGGTAGCGCTCCAGCAGTTCGGTCAGGCGCGCGCGAGGCAACCGGCGCAGTTGCTCCTGCGACCCCAGTTGCACGGCCAGCACGGCACTGGCCTGTGGCTCGCTGCTGACCCGAGGCGCCGGCTTGGCCGGGCTGTCGTCGTCGAGCAGGTCGGCGAAGGCCTCGTCGTCATGCTCATCGCTGGCGGTGGCCACGACCTTGGCCAGGCGTTTGGTCGCGGGCGTTTCGTCGAAGTCCTGCTCGTCCAGGTCGTCCTGCGCCAAGGCGTCGTCCTGCTCGTGATCGTCCTCGTCCTCTTCGACTTCCGGCTCGGGCGGCGGCTCCGGAGCCAGGCGGGCGTGCAGTTGGCGGGCCAGGTCGCCGATCTCGTCCTGGCGGTCGATGGCCGGGGTATAGGGATGCGGATCACGCAGCCAGACCCGCAGCTGCAGCAGCGGGGTCGAGATGAAACGCCCCAGACGCAAGCTCAGCGCCAGCGCCAGTGCCAGCAGAATCGCCGCAAGGATGCCCATGCTCTGCAGGCTGATGGTCATCGGCTGCTGGAACTGCGTCATGTCCAGGCTGATGCGCAGTTGTCCGGCCGTCACGTCCTGGAAGGTGATCTTGGTCTGGTAGAGGCCTTCGGCCTCGCCCAGCAGACCATTCTTCGGGCGTTGACCGGCTTCGGCGAGGATGCGGTTGTCGACGCTGTAGATGGCCGCATGGGCCACCAGTGGGTTCTTCACCAGGTTGCCCAGCAAGACATTGAGGCTGAGGATGTCGTTGGACACCAGCAGCTCGGTCGCCGAGGTCGCGGTCTGGGTGGTCAGGCTCTGGCCGAGGGCATCAGCCTGGTCATGCATGGCTTGCTTGAACTGCAAACCCATGACGCAGGCGTAGATCACCAGCGCTGAGGCCACCAGGAAGATGTTGTAGCTGGCGATGCGCAGTGGCAGCGGAATACGACGCTGACGCAGGGCACGAAAGAGCATGAGGAAGAAGTTGTCAGTCTTGACGGGCGTGGGCCGGTTCACAGAGCGCGGCTCTTTATGGCGGAAAAGTGCTGCGCAGTATAGCGAGCACTGTTTGCTCGGCAAAGCATCGACTGCGCCCGATGGTCATCGAAAATCGGTAGAATGCGCTTTTTTTCATCGAGCCGGAGCCCGTCTTGCGCGAAATCGTCCTGATCAACATCACCGGTGAAGACCGTCCAGGTCTCACCGCGGCCATCACTGGCGTCCTGCTCCAAGGCGGTGTGAACATTCTCGACATCGGCCTGGCGGTGATGCACGGCACGCTATCGTTCGGCATCCTGGTCGACATCCCGGATAGCGAAGCCGCCTCGAACCTGCTGCAAGCCGTGCAGAGCAAAGCCCATGAGCTGCACCTGCAGGCGCGTTACACGCCCGTCACCGATGCCGACTACCAGCATTGGGTCGATGCCCAGGGCGAGCCTCGGCATATCGTCACCTTGCTCAGCCGCAAGGTCATGCCGGCGCAATTGCAGCAGGTCAGTGAAGCCATCTCCCGTCAAGGCCTGACCATCGAGCGCATCGAACGGCTGTCCTCGCGCGTGGCGCTGGATGCGCCGACCGAGAAAGGCAAGGCCTGCCTCGAGATCTCGGTGCGCGGCGAGCCGAGCGATGCCGAGGCGATGCGCGCGGACTTCTTCGGCCTGGCGCAAGACCTGGACATCGACATCGCCTTCCAGCAGGACAACCTGTACCGCCGCAACCGCCGCCTGGCGGTGTTCGACATGGACTCGACGCTGATCGAGGCCGAAGTCATCGACGAACTGGCCAAGGCGGCGGGCGTGGGCGCGCAGGTGTCCGAGATCACTGAGCGCGCCATGCGCGGGGAGCTCGACTTCCGTGCCAGCTTCAAGGAGCGCATGGCGCTGCTCAAGGGCCTGGATGTCGGCGTGCTCGACGAGATTGGCGCTTCCCTGCGCCTGACCGAGGGCGCCGAGAACCTGTTCGCCGAGCTCAAGCGCCTGGGTTACAAGACGGCCATCCTGTCCGGCGGCTTCTCGTACTTTGCCAAGCAGGTACAGGCACGCCTGGGCATCGACTATGTGTTCGCCAACGAGCTGGAGGTGGTGGACGGCAAGGTGACGGGCGTTGCGGTCGAGCCGATCGTCGACGCCCAGCGCAAGGCCGACCTGCTTACCGAGTTGGCGCGCAAGGAAGGCCTGGAGCTGGAGCAGACCATCGCCGTGGGTGATGGTGCCAACGACCTGCCGATGCTTGCCCTGGCTGGCCTGGGCGTGGCCTTCCGCGCCAAGCCGCTGGTACGGCAGTCGGCCAAGCAGGCCATCTCGACCCTGGGCCTGGATGGCGTGCTGTACCTGTTGGGGCAACGCGACCGCGACGCCCGCGCCTGATCGCAGCGCGCGGCGCATGAAAAACGCCGCCCGAGGGCTAATGCCAGTCAGTTAAGCCAAATTGGGCCGCCTTGCGGCCCTTCGCGGGCAAGCCCGCTCCCACAGAGTTTGAGCACTTCTTGAAGTTGGCGCTGTACTTGTGGGAGCCCGCCCAGCCCGCTGGGCTGCGCTGTCGCGCAGAGAACA
>Ga0160433_100165_pt1 | contig 55627 bp, 54 predicted proteins | sample HID1972K_E0MG_FD_108235 | JGI IMG/M metagenome (GOLD analysis project Ga0160433, IMG submission 108235) | Enriched pill bug-associated microbial communities from UW Madison campus, WI, USA - HID1972K_E0 MG | ecosystem: Host-associated > Arthropoda: Insects > Digestive system > Unclassified ...
CCGCTGCCTGAAACTGTAGGAACGGGCTTGCCCCGCGATCGGCCGCGCAGCGGTCGTAGACCCAGCGATCCCGATGCGCCTGACACCTCGCGATTGCAGCCTTTGGGGCCGCTGCGCGCGGCCCATCGCGGCACGAGGCGCGCTCCCACATTAGGGGGCCTGCGGATCAACAAAATCATAGGCCGACACCGGGATGCGGCGGTCGCATGATCGTGGCCGCTGCCTGAAACTGTAGGAGCGGGCTTGCCCCGCGATCGGCCGCGCAGCGGTCGTAAAGCCGGCATTTGCGGTGTGCCTGGCCGTTCGTGTTCGCAGGTTTCAAGACCGCGTCGGGCTCGATCGACGGCAAGCCCGCACACACAGAGGTAGCGCTACCAAATCGCGAGGCTGCCCTAGCAAGGTGACGACCGCGTCACCAGCGCTTGCACATCGACGCCACGGGGCAGCGCGCCGAAAACCCGACCGCCGGGGCCTAGCCGGCTGCCGATGAAGGCGTCGCTGACCACCGTGTTGCCAGCCTCGAGCAGTAACTTGGCCTGCAGCGCGAGGGCGATGTCTTCGGTCAGTTGGCGGGCGCGGTACTGGATGTCGCCGGTGTCGGCGAACGCGCCCTTGAGGTTGCCGATGTGCGCGGCCAGGCGGGGATCGCCGTGGCCGTCGCCAAGCTCGATGAACAGGGCATCGAGCACGCCGGGCTCCTTGGACAAGGCCCGCAACACGTCCAGGCACTGGACATTGCCCGATCCCTCCCAGGTCGAGTTGACCGGCGCTTCCCGATAAAGCCGGGGGAGGATGCTGTCCTCGACATAGCCGGCACCGCCCATGCATTCGGCGGCTTCGTTGATCATCGCCGGGGCTCGCTTGCAGATCCAATATTTGCCCACGGCCGTCACCAGGCGGGCAAAGTGCGCCTGCTGCGGGTCGTCGAGCTGGTCGAGGGCCTGGCCCATGCGCAGGCTCAGGGCCAGCGCCGCCTCGCTCTCCAGGGCCAGGTCGGCCAGTACGTTTTGCATCAGGGGCTGCTCGCTGAGCAGGCGCCCGCCGACCTTGCGGTGGGCACAGTGGTGAGCGGCCTGGGTCAGCGCCTGGCGCATCAATGCGCTGGAGCCGACCATGCAGTCGAAACGGGTCATGGCGACCATTTCGATGATCGTCGGCACGCCCCTGCCCTCCTCGCCAAGCATCCAGGCCAAAGCACCGCGAAACTCCACTTCGCTGGAGGCGTTGGAGCAGTTGCCGAGCTTGTCCTTCAGGCGCTGGATATAGAACTGGTTGCGGCTGTCATCCGGGCGGTGGCGTGGCAACAGGAAGCAGCTCAGCCCTTTCTCGGTCTGTGCCAGGGTCAGGAAGGCATCGCACATGGGGGCCGAGCAAAACCACTTGTGCCCGACCAGTTCGTAAGCCTGCCCCGGCCCTGGGCTGCCGACCGGATAGGCGCGGGTGGTGTTGGCGCGCACGTCGGTGCCGCCCTGCTTCTCGGTCATGGCCATGCCCAAGGTGACGCCGGCCTTGTGCCGGTCGCCGACGTTGCGCGGGTCGTACTCGCGCGCCAGCACCTTGGGTAGCCACACCTGCGCCAGCTCCGGCTGCAGGCGCAGGGCCGGCACGGCGGCGAAGGTCATGGTCAATGGGCAGCCGCTGCCGGCTTCGGCCTGGGTGTGCAGGTAGGTCATGGACGCCCGCGCCACATGGGCACCGGCCCGCGGTTCGGCCCAGGGCAACGAAGGCAGGCCATGCTCGATGGCCGTGCGCATCAGTTCATGGTAGGCCGGATGGAATTCGACCAGGTCGATCCGATGGCCATAGCGGTCATGGCTGACGAAGCGGGGCTTGTGCTGGTTGGCGAGGAAGCCGGCGGCCATCAGCGGACCACCGGCCAGGGCTCCGTAGGCGTCGATCCGCGATTCGGCCCAGCCCGCGCCAAAACGCCGCGCCCACTCCTGCAGAGGCTGGTCGAGGCGATACAGGTTGACGCCGTCCAGGGACGGTGGCTGGTTGGTGACTTCGTGGGTTTCAGCGTACTGGTGCAGGTTCATCGCGGGCTCCTGGAGCGGTCATGCCTGGAAAACCCAGTGAAGCACTCCTGTCTCCCTGCTTCAAAGTGACAAAAACGCCTAACTAGAAGCGGTTTAGTCCGGTCACTACCTGCTGGGGCACGACATCGGGCTGGGCCACGGCGAGGGTCAGGCTCAGCTCGAAGCGGCTGCCCAACCCGGCCGTGGACGCATAGGCGAGCCGCGCGCCAAGCAGGTCGGCCAGCTGCCGACAGATCGACAGGCCGATGCCCAGGCCGCCGTAGCGGCGGGTCATGGAACCGTCGACCTGGAAGAACCGCTGGTAGAGGACCGCCTGGTCGAGGTCATCGAAGCCGATGCCGCTGTCGCTGACACTGATCGACAACGCCAGGCGCTCGGGCCCCACCAGGCGCCCGCGCAGCTGCACCATGACGCCCCCATGGTGGGTGAACTTCAGGCCGTTATCGACCAGGTAGGCCAGGCAGCGTGCCAGCTTCTGGGCATCGCACAGTAGCGTGTCGGGCAGGTCGGCAGGGATGTCCAGGCTCAGGTACAGGCCCTTGCCCAAGGCCTGGCCGGCGTAGCTGGCGCGCAGGTCCTGAAGCAGCCGGCGCAGGCTGAAAGGCACGGCGTGAGCCCGCAGGCGCCCAGCCTGCAGCTCGGTGAGGACAAGGATATCGTCGACCATGACCATCATGTCCTGCGCCGCCCCGCTGGCGGTGCGCTGGTACTGCGCCAGCTCGGCATCCATGGGCAGCGTCTGCATCAACTCCAGCGAGCCGATCACACCGTTCATCGGGGTGCGCAGTTCATGGGTGACGGTGGCGAGGAACTCGTCCTTGAGCTGGTTGCTCTTGGCCAGTTGCTGGTTGAGCTGTTCCAGGGCACGGCCGGCATCGCGCAGGGTCTGCGCCTGCTGCTCGCGCATGCTGTTGATGCGGTCGGCCAGGGCCAGCGACAGCAGCGCCACCTCCAGCGCCGAGCCGAGCTGGCTGGCATACATGGTGAGGAACACATTCGGCAGGTAACCCAGCACCATCAGGGTGTTGACCAGCCCACCGACGAGAAACGCCGACCAGGCGATGATGAAGTAGCGCGCGACCCGCAAACCCTTCGCCCAGGCGTACAACCCGGCGGCGAAGATGCTCACGGTGAACAGCAACGCCAGCCCCGTGGCCATGCGCAAGGCAATGCCGTAGCGCATGCTGACGGCCAGCAGCATGACCAGCACGCCACCGAGCATCAACAGTTGCAGCAGGCGGTCGAGGGCGCGGTTCAGGCGCGCCATCTGCAGGAAGTGCCGGGCGAACTGGCAGCCGAACAGCCCAGACGCGCCGATGAACAAGGGGGTCGCGGCATTGGCCCACCAGGGGCTGTTCGGCCACAGGTAGGCGACGCCGGCGCCGTTGACCGACACCTGGTAGAGACCGAAGGAGGCAATATAGAGGATGTAGTAGAGGTAGCTGGTGTCGCGCACGCTGACATAGATGAACAGGTTGTACACCAGCATCACCAGCAGCACGCCGTAGATGATCCCCAACACGTACAGGCGCGTGGGCTGGTCTTCCAGGTAGGCCTCGGTCGACCATAGGGTCAGTGGCACCTGCACCGAGCCCTGGCTGTGCAGGCGCAAGTAGACGGTGGTCGACTGGCCAGGGCTGAACGGCAGTTCGAACAGGTAGTTGTTCTGGCGGATCTGCCGGCTGGCATAGGGCAACGCATCGCCGGTGCGCTGGGCCAGGCGGGGGACGCCCTGTTCATCGGGCAGGTAGAGCTCGAGGTGGTCCAGCGGCGGGTAGGCCAGCTCCAGCAGCCATTGCCGTGGAGCAGCTTGCGCCATGGCGGTGTAGGTCAGGTCGAACTTGATCCAGAACACCGAGGTGCAATAGCCGGCATTGAGCACCTCGGCGGTGTGCTGGCGAAAGCGGCTGGCGAACGCGGGCGAGCTGACCTGGGCGATGGTGGCGCTGGCGTCGCGGTCCTCGAAGACCTGCATGGCCTTGCCCAATGGCAGCCTGCGGGTCGCATCGTCGAAATCGACGGCCCCGGCGAGCATGGGCAGCCAACCCAGTACCACAATCAGCAAATAGCGCATACAGCCCCAGCATGGCCTGTCCAGTCGCGTCGCGATGGCCTCCTATCCCTTTGAGACGACGAAATCAGGCAGCAGCCGTTATCGAGTTATGGCAGCACTCTAGCATAGCTTCCGGCACCCGTAATCGATCACCATGAAAATTCATTCAGAGGCTCTATAACGGCATATACAGGATTATTCGTCATGATTTTTTGACCGCTCGATCAGCAAAATGTCGCGCGCCCGGCAACCCGACGAAAAAGGTTTGGTGGTAAGCTCGCCAACCATGAATACCTACAGCTCCCGCCCCGTTGTCCTCTGTCTCTCCGGCCACGACCCCAGTGGCGGTGCCGGCTTGCAGGCAGATATCGAAGCCCTGATCGCCCAGGGGTGTCACGCCGCGCCCGCCGTGACCGCCCTGACCGTCCAGAATACCGTCAACGTTTCCGATTTCCGCGTGCTCGACCGTGAGTGGGTACTGGCCCAGGCCAATGCCGTGCTGACGGACTCGACCGTGGCTGCGGTGAAGCTCGGCATGCTCGGCTCGATCGCCATGGTCGACACGGTCGCCGAGCTGCTCGCGGCCCATCCGCACCTGCCGGTGGTCTGCGACCCGGTCCTGCGCGCGGGCGGCGGTGGCCGCCTGGGCAAGGACGAGGTCGGCTACGCCGTGCGCGAGCGCCTGTTGCCACTGGCCATCATCGCCACGCCCAACCTGCCTGAGGCGCGCATCCTTGCCGAATTGCCCGAGGGCACGGCCGACGAATGCGCCGAAAAGCTACTGCCGTTCTGCAAGCACCTGCTGATCACCGGCGGGCACGGCGACGAGCAAGAGATCCACAACCGCCTGTACAGCCGCGACGGCCAGCGCCACACCTGGACCTGCCAGCGCCTGCCGGGCAGCTATCATGGTTCGGGCTGCACCTTGGCCAGTGCTCTGGCCGGTCGTCTGGCCTTGGGCGAGCAACTGCAAAGCGCCGTGGGCACGGCCCTGGCCTACACCTGGCGAACCCTGCGTGACGCCGAGCAACTGGGCAAGGGCCAGTTCGTGCCGCGCCGGTTGCCGCTGGATTTCTGCTCCTGAACCCTAGCCTTGAGGCCCGATGATGAAGTTACGCGGTTTGTATGCCGTCACCGACAGCCAGCTGCTTGCCGGCCGGTTCCTGTCCTACGTCGAGGCGGCCCTGGACGGCGGCGTCTGTCTGCTGCAATACCGCGACAAGAGCGGTGATCAAGCCCGCCGTCTGCGCGAAGCCGAAGCGTTGATGAAGCTCTGCGAACGCTACGGCACCCGCCTGATCATCAACGACGACGCCGAACTGGCCGCGCGCCTGGGCGTCGGCGTGCACCTGGGCCAGACCGATGGCCCGTTGACCCCGGCCCGCGCCCTGCTGGGCCGCGATGCCATCATCGGCGCGACCTGCCATGCTCAACTCGAACTGGCTGAACAGGCCGCCCGCGAAGGGGCCAGCTACGTGGCCTTCGGCCGCTTCTTCAATTCCGTCACCAAGCCCGGCGCGCCGGCCGCCAGCCTCGACCTGCTGGAGCAGACCCGCGCCCGCGTGAAGCTGCCGATCGCCGTGATCGGCGGCATCACCCTCGACAACGCCGCCCCGCTGGTCGCCCGTGGTGCCGACCTGCTGGCGGTGATCCATGGCCTGTTCGGTGCCGACAGCGCGCAGGAAGTCTCCCGCCGCGCTCGCGCCTTCAACGCCCTGTTCACTAGCGCCTGATTTAAGAGAGTTGCCCATGTCTGGTACCCAGTCCCGTTCCGAAACCCTGTTCGCCAATGCCCAGAAGCACATACCGGGTGGCGTGAACTCGCCGGTCCGCGCTTTCAAGAGCGTGGGCGGCACCCCGCTGTTCTTCAAGCATGCCGAAGGCGCCTACGTCACCGACGAAGACGACAAGCGCTACGTCGACTACGTCGGCTCCTGGGGCCCGATGATCCTGGGCCACAGCCATCCGGACGTGCTGGCCTCGGTGCGCAAGCAGCTGGAACACGGCCTGTCCTACGGCGCGCCGACCGCCATGGAAACCGAAATGGCCGACCTGGTCTGCGCCATCGTGCCGTCCATGGAAATGGTGCGCATGGTCAGCTCCGGCACCGAGGCGACCATGAGCGCCATCCGCCTGGCTCGTGGCTACACCGGGCGCGACAGCATCATCAAGTTCGAGGGCTGCTACCACGGTCACTCCGACAGCCTGCTGGTCAAGGCCGGTTCCGGTCTGCTGACCCAAGGCGTGCCGAGCTCGGCCGGGGTACCGGCGGATTTCGCCAAGCACACCCTCACCCTGCCGTTCAACGATATCGCCGCGGTCGAGAAAACCCTCGGCGAAGTTGGCCAGAGCGTGGCCTGCATCATCGTCGAGCCGGTGGCCGGCAACATGAACTGCGTGCCCCCGGCGCCAGGCTTCCTCGAAGGCTTGCGCGAGGCATGCGACAAGCACGGCGTAGTGCTGATCTTCGACGAAGTGATGACCGGTTTCCGCGTCGCCCTCGGCGGTGCCCAGGCCCACTACGGCGTCACCCCTGACCTGTCGACCTTCGGCAAGATCGTCGGCGGCGGCATGCCCGTCGGCTGCTTCGGTGGCAAGCGCGAGATCATGCAACGCATCGCCCCGCTGGGCCCGGTGTACCAGGCCGGTACCCTGTCGGGCAACCCGCTGGCGATGGCTGCTGGCCTGACCACCCTCAAGCTGATCAGCCGCCCAGGCTTCCATGATGAGCTGAGCGCCTTCACCACCCGCCTGCTCGATGGCCTGCAGGAGCGTGCCGATGCCGCGGGCGTGCCGTTCGTCACCACCCAGGCCGGCGCCATGTTCGGCTTGTACTTCACAGGGGCCGACGACATCGTCACCTTCGACGACGTGATGGGCAGCGACGTGGAACGCTTCAAGCGCTTCTTCCATCTGATGCTCGAGGGCGGTGTGTACCTGGCGCCGAGTGCCTTCGAGGCCGGCTTCACCTCCATTGCCCACGGCGAGGCGGAGCTGAAAATCACCCTGGATGCCGCCGAGCGGGCGTTTGCCGAGCTGGCCAAGTAACCGACCCTCTGTGGGCGCGGGCGTGTTCCGCGATCGGCCGCAGAGCGGCCGTAGACCCTGCAATCGCGTTGTTCATGACACACCGCGCGCTCAGGTTTTACGGCCACTGCGCGGCCGATCGCGGGGCAACCCCGCTCCCGGCAAGGTAAGGGGCTCGTGCGCAACGCTGTTCGCACTACACAAATTCGCGTAAAACTTTGTAAGGTTGGCGCTGCTTATCCCATAATGTGCCACCAGACATTGGCCGCAGCTTTGCAGAGGTAAGTCGATCCCCATGAACCGCACCGGCCGCGCCCTGACCCTGGGCTGCCTGTTGCTTCTTCAACCCCTGCTGGTGTTGGCAGAGGGCGGTAATTCGTTGCTGATACCGGCAACGGGCCGCTGCACGCTGAATACTCGGCCCGAGGACCTGCCAAAGGCCCTGAAGGCGTGCGAGCAGACGGCACAGGCGGGGGATGCGCAGGCACAATTCGAGCTGGGCGAGTTCTACTACGGTGACAGCCAGGCGCCACGCGACCTGAACAAGGCCTTGGCCTACTTCGAGCAGGCATCGCTGCAAGGCCATGCCGAGGCGCAATACCGCCTCGGCGCCATGTTCTTCCGCGGCGAAGGCGTGGCCGCCAACAACGTGCAGGCCTACATCGTGCTGAAGATGGCGGCGGTCAATGGGGCCGAGGATGCCCTGGACATGGCCGATGAGGTCTCGGCGCAGATGACGCGCGAAGACCTGGAGCACGCCACCCAGGTGCTCGGCCAGATCTTCCGCAAGTACCTGCTCGAACTGCAGAACGCCGACGGGCGCACGCCCTTCTCGCCGCTGCCCTGACGGCGCTTACTTCTCCGGCATCGGCATCGGGAACGGCATCACGTTGCTGCCGCCCTTGGCCTCGCTGATCTTCGCCGTGCCCAACCGCTCGACTTCATCGATGCGCACGATCGAATGCATCGGCACGAAGCTGCGCACCACGCCTTCGAACTGCGCCTTGAGCTTCTCTTCGCTAGGGTCGACCACAACCTGGGTGCGCTCGCCGAAGATAAACTCCTCGACCTCGAGGAATCCCCACAGGTCGCTCTGGTAGATCTGCTTGGCGTACATCTCGAACACCTGGCCCTGGTTGAGAAAGATCACTTTGAAGATGGGTGCGTCGCGTTTGGTCATGTTCGCCGGGACAGTCAAGGGAGGTCAAAAGAGAGCTCAACTATACCAGAGCCAACCCGCCCCGACGCAGCGGTATCTGGCCCTGTCTGTCGTCCAGGCGACCCTTGATCGTTTAAGTGCTTTCGCCACTGTCATTCAAGGGTTATTCTTGGGTTCATTCCAATTGCCGTCGGGCGGCTAAAAAACGACCTTGAACGCACCCATACAACCCCATCGTTTCACCCTCGAACCCTTCGAGGCTCACCAGTTCGCCAATCTGTGCGGCCAGTTCGACGAGCACCTGCGCCTGATCGAACAGCGCCTTACCATCGAGATCCGCAACCGCGGCAATCAATTCGAGCTGATCGGCGACGCCAAGACCACCTCCTCTGCCGAGCAACTGCTGCGCCGCCTCTACCGTGAGGCCAAGGCGACCGAGCTGTCGCCGGAAATGGTCCACCTGTACCTTCAGGAGTCGACCGTGGAAACCCTCGACAACCCCGCTGTGAACGAAGTCAGCGTGACGCTGCGTACGCGCAAGGGCAACATCCGCCCGCGCGGCGTCAACCAGCAGCGATACGTCAAGGAAGTCCTGGCCAACGACATCAACTTCGGCGTCGGCCCGGCCGGCACCGGCAAAACCTACCTGGCCGTGGCCTGCGCCGTCGATGCCCTGGAGCGTGAACAGGTGCGGCGCATCCTGCTGGTACGCCCGGCGGTCGAGGCGGGCGAAAAGCTCGGCTTCCTGCCAGGCGACCTCGCGCAGAAGATCGACCCGTACCTGCGCCCGCTGTACGACGCGCTGTACGAGATGCTCGGCTTCGAGCACGTGGCCAAGCTGATCGAGCGCCAGGTGATCGAGATCGCCCCGCTGGCCTACATGCGCGGCCGCACGCTGAACAACAGCTTCATCATCCTCGACGAGAGCCAGAACACCACCGTCGAGCAGATGAAGATGTTCCTGACCCGCATCGGCTTCGGCTCGACCGCGGTGATCACCGGCGACATCACCCAGGTCGACCTGCCGCGTGGCACCAAGTCGGGCCTGGCGCATGTGATCGAGGTACTCAAGGACGTGCCGGGCATCAGCTTCACCCACTTCCAGCCCAAGGACGTGGTCCGTCATCCGCTGGTGCAGCGCATCGTCGAGGCCTACGAGCGCTTCGACAGCCGTGAGGCCAAGCCCGAGAGCCCAGCCCGCGATGCTTGAACTCGACCTGCAAAGGGCCACGGACGCCGCGGCCCCTGATGATGCCGCTTTCCGCCGCTGGTGCGAGCTGGCCCTGCGCCAGCGCAGCGCCGACTCGGAGCTGACCATTCGCCTGGTCGACGAAGCCGAAGGCCGCGAGCTCAACCACACCTACCGGCACAAGGACTACGCGACCAACGTGCTGTCCTTCCCCGCCGACCTGCCCGACGACCTGCTCGACATTCCACTGCTGGGCGATCTGGTGATCTGCGTGGCGGTGGTCGAGCGTGAAGCCGCCGAGCAGGGCAAGGCGCTGGAGGCCCACTGGGCGCACCTGGTCATCCACGGTTGCCTGCACCTGCTGGGCTACGACCACATCGATGACGATGAGGCCGAGGAAATGGAAGCGCTGGAACGAACACTGCTCGCCGAACTGGGTCATCCCGATCCGTACGCCGACGACGAATCCGATACACCCCACACTGATACCTGCAAGGAACACGAGTAACCGCCATGAGCGAAGATCGATCGAGCAACGGGCAGAAGTCCTGGCTGGGTAAACTGACCCAGGCTTTTGTCCATGAGCCGAAGAACCGCCAGGAGCTCCTCGAGCTGCTGCGCGAAGCCCACCAGAACAAACTGCTCGACAGCGAAGCGCTGACTATCGTCGAAGGTGCCATCCAGGTCGCTGACCTGCAGGTGCGCGATATCATGGTCCCGCGCTCGCAGATGATGAGCATCAAGGCGAACCAGTCGCCACGCGAGTTCCTGCCGGCGGTGATCGACGCCGCGCATTCGCGCTATCCGGTGATCGGTGAAGGCCACGACGATGTACTCGGGGTCCTGCTGGCCAAGGACCTGCTGCCGCTGATCCTGAAGGAGAACGGCGACAGCTTCAACATCAAGGACCTGCTGCGCCCGGCCACCTTCGTGCCCGAGTCCAAGCGCCTGAACGTGCTGCTGCGCGAGTTTCGCGCCAACCACAACCACATGGCCATCGTCATCGACGAGTACGGCGGCGTGGCGGGGCTGGTGACCATCGAGGACGTGCTCGAGCAGATCGTCGGCGACATCGAGGACGAGCATGACGTCGAGGAAGACAGCTACATCAAGCCACTGCCCAGCGGTGACTTCCTGATCAAGGCCCTGACGCCGATCGAGAACTTCAACGAGTTCTTCGACAGCCAGTTCTCCGACGACGAGTTCGACACCGTCGGCGGTCTGGTGATGAGCGCCTTCGGCCACCTGCCCAAGCGCAACGAGACCACCGAGATCGGCCCATACCGGTTCCGTATTCTCAACGCCGACAGCCGCCGGATACACTTGCTGCGCCTGACCCCTATTACCCGCTAAGGATCTCCATGCGCTGGATCACCCGCCCCGGCTGGCCCGGTAACCTGCTGGCCGTGGCGGCCGGCGCCATCACTACCCTGGCGCTGGCGCCATTCGACCTCTGGCCCCTGGCACTGATCACCGTCGGCCTGTTCTACCTCGGCCTGCGCGAGCTGAGCCCGCGCCAGGCGCTGGGCCGTGGCTGGTGCTACGGTTTCGGCCTCTACGGCGCCGGTACCAGCTGGATCTATGTCAGCATCAACACCTACGGCGGCGCCTCGCCGCTGTTGGCCACCCTGTTGCTGGTGGCGTTCTTCGCCGCTATCGCCTGGTTCTTCGCCCTGCCCGCCTGGCTCTGGGCCCGCTGGCTACGGCGCAACGAGGCGCCCCTGGCCGATGCCCTGTGCTTCGCCGCCCTGTGGCTGTTGCAGGAGGCGTTCCGTGGCTGGTTCCTTACCGGTTTCCCCTGGCTTTATGCCGGCTACAGCCAGCTCGACGGGCCGTTGGCCGGCTTGGCTCCGCTGGGTGGCGTATGGCTGATCTCCTTCGTTCTGGCGCTGAGCGCCGCGTTGCTGTGCAACCTGCATCGCTTGCGTGCGCGCCGCTCGTTCCTGGCCGTGGGCGTGCTCCTGCTGCTGGCGCCGTGGGCCATTGGTATCGCCCTCAAAGGCCATGCCTGGACCCGTCCGGCGGGTGAACCGCTGAAAGTGGCGGCGCTGCAGGGCAACGTCGAGCAGGACCTGAAGTGGGACCCGGCGCACATCAACGCGCAACTGGCGCTGTACCGCGACATGAGTTTCAGCTCCAAACCGGTCGATCTGCTGGTCTGGCCGGAAACCGCGGTGCCGGTGCTCAAGGACCAGGCCCAGGGCTACATCGACATGATGGGCACCTTTGCCGCCGACCGGCACAGCGCGCTGATCACTGGCGTGCCGGTGCGCGAAGTGGTGGATGGCCAGCGCCGCTACTACAACGGCATCACGGTCAGCGGCGAAGGCGACGGCACCTACCTCAAGCAGAAACTGGTCCCTTTCGGTGAGTACGTGCCGCTGCAGGACATGCTGCGCGGCATCATCACCTTCTTCGACCTGCCAATGTCCGACTTCGCCCGCGGCCCCGAGGACCAGCCGCTGCTGCAGGCCAAGGGTTACCAGATCGCTCCGTACATCTGCTACGAAGTGGTCTATCCCGAGTTCGCCGCCAGCCTCGCGGCGCGCAGCGATATCCTGCTGACCATCAGTAACGATACCTGGTTCGGCACCTCGATCGGCCCGATCCAGCACCTGCAGATGGCACAGATGCGCGCCCTGGAAGCCGGACGCTGGATGATCCGCGCGACCAACAACGGCATCACCGGCCTGATCGACCCGTTCGGCCGCATCACCGTCCAGGTTCCGCAGTTCGAGCGGGCGATCCTCTATGGTGACGTGGTGCCGATGCAGCAGCTTACTCCCTACCTGCAGTGGCGTTCCTGGCCGCTGGCGATCCTCTGCCTGCTGCTGTTCGGCTGGGCATTGCTGGCCAGTCGCATTGCCAAGACGGTCTAGGTCGACGTGGGGCCGCTCTGCGGTCCTTCGCGGGCAAGCCCGCTCCCACAGGGTCAGCGTCGGAACAGGATTTCAAGTACTGCAGGGGCAGATGTGGCAACTGTCTTGTGCCATGACTGGCCTCTTCGCAGCCCCCGCCCACAGACTCACCGCAATTTTCAGTCAGCGCTGAACCTGTGGGAGCGGGCTTGCCCGCGAAGGGCCGCAGAGCGGCCCCAAACCCACTCTTCAATAGAACAGCCGGTACCCAAGCAGCCCAACCGCCTCGTTGAGCAACTGGCCGTTCTGCCACACCGCCCGGCTCTCCGGCAACCACCCGCCGAACGGCCGCGCCTGCTCCCGCCCAAGAAAGCCGACGGGGGCCGGCACCACCTCCATGCCCATGTGTTCGAAGCTCCAGCGCGAACGCTGCATGTGCCAGGCATGGGTCACCACCACCACACGACGGATCCCCAGCGGCTTCAGCAGCGCGGCGCTGAGTTGCGCGTTTTCCCAGGTGGTACGGCTGGCCTGCTCTTTCCACTTCACGGCAACACCGAAATCCCGCTCCAGACTATCGGCCATCAGCTGCGCCTCGCTCGGGGGCGTGCCGTAATGCAGGCCGCCACTGGTCAGCACCGGCAGGCCGGAGGCCTTGGCCAACTGCGCCGCATAGCGCATACGCTCCAACGCCGAGCCGGTCGGTTGGTCCGCGCCATTCCAGGCCGGGTCACCGCGCTCGCGCCCAGCGCCGAGGAGGACGATCGCATCGGCCCGCGCTGCCAGGTCAGCCCACGCCGCCACATCCAGGGGGGCATCGCGCTCCAGCTGCCGGGCCGCCTGCTCGACCACCACCGGCAGGCTCATCAGCCACAGCCCACCCAGGCCGAGGACGAAGCACAGCCCGGCCAGGCGCGGCCGGCGCGTGCGCAGCCACCAGGCGGCCAGCAACAACAGCACGAGGATTCCGGGCGGCAAGAGCCATTGTTTGACCAGGTAGCGAATCGGCATCGAGCACCTCCATGGAAGGTGCGCAGCCTAAGAAAAACGGCGCTGGCCCACAAGTGCGCGGGCAGCGCCGTTCATTGAACTGTATGGAGCACTGGCGCACTCCTGCTTGCGCCGGCGACCCTGAACGGCTAGCGCACCGGCACCGTCCGGGATCTTGCGATGGTAGCGGAGCGTTTCTTGTCCTTGAGCCAGATAACCTTGGCACCAGACCCCGGCTCCGGTTGCGGGTAAGCACCGGCGCTTGCAAAGCGGCTGTCGGGAAGCGAATCCAGATAGGCCTTGATCACTTCGAACTCGGCGTGGCTCAAGCCTCGCAGCTCAAGTTCGGCAGGCATTTCATCACGTAACTGGACGGATGTCCTGGCCACTTCGAGGGCCAGCCCCAGCCGGTCGATCAAGCGCTCGTAAAGCTCCGGTTTGATTGCGGGTAGTTGCGACTCTCCCATCCGTACACCTCATTGAAGATAAGAACATCTCCCCCCACACCTGAGCTTAGCGGCACTGTAAAAAGCAGCGAGACGCCGCGACCAACGGCCCGCAGGCCCGCTAACCCGATGCAATCAAGGTTTCCCACGACGCGCGGCGCTCATGTATGCTACGGCGTTCACTCTTTTGACACCGGATTGCCGGGTGCAGCGTAATTCGCTGCCTGGATTAGGGTCTTTCATCTCTCAGCGCAAAAGTAGCCATGCACGAACAATATCAGCCCCGTGACATCGAAGCCGCCGCCCAGACCTTCTGGGACGAGCAACAGTCGTTTGCAGTCAGTGAACAGCCAGGCAAGGACACCTACTATTGCCTGTCGATGTTCCCGTACCCAAGCGGCAAGCTACACATGGGGCACGTGCGCAACTACACCATCGGCGACGTAATCGCCCGCTACCAGCGCATGCTCGGCAAGAACGTCCTGCAGCCGATGGGCTGGGATGCCTTCGGCATGCCGGCGGAAAACGCGGCCATGAAGAACAACGTCGCGCCGGCCAAGTGGACCTACGAGAACATCGACTACATGAAGACCCAGCTCAAGAGCCTGGGTCTGGCCATCGACTGGTCGCGCGAAGTCACCACCTGCAAGCCGGACTACTACCGCTGGGAACAGTGGCTGTTCACCCGCCTGTTCGAAAAGGGCGTGATCTACCGCAAGAACGGTACCGTCAACTGGGACCCGGCCGACCAGACCGTGCTGGCCAACGAGCAGGTCATCGACGGCCGTGGCTGGCGTTCGGGCGCGCTGATCGAGAAGCGCGAAATCCCGATGTACTACTTCCGCATCACCGACTACGCCGACGAGCTGCTGGAAAGCCTCGACGAGCTGCCGGGCTGGCCCGAGCAGGTCAAGACCATGCAGCGCAACTGGATCGGCAAGTCGCGCGGCATGGAAGTGCAGTTCCCGTATGATCAGGCGAGCATCGGCCACAGCGGCGCGCTGAAGGTCTTCACCACCCGTCCCGACACCCTGATGGGCGCCACCTATGTTGCCGTCGCCGCCGAGCACCCGCTGGCCACCCAGGCCGCCGAGGGCAACCCGGCGCTGCAGGCGTTCATCGACGAATGCAAGGGCGGCAGCGTTGCCGAAGCCGACGTCGCCACCCAGGAGAAGAAGGGCATGCCCACTTCCCTGTTCGTCGAGCACCCGCTGACCGGCGAGAAGCTGCCGGTGTGGGTCGCCAACTACGTGCTGATGCACTACGGCGACGGCGCGGTCATGGCCGTACCGGCCCACGACGAGCGCGACTTCGAGTTCGCCCACAAATACGCTTTGCCGATCAAGGCCGTGGTGCGCACCAGCGCCGGTGACCAGGTCGGCAGCGACTGGGAAGCCGCCTACGGCGAGCATGGCCAGCTGATCAACTCCGGCGCGTTCGACGGCCTGGACTTCGCCGGCGCCTTCGACGCCATCGAAGCGGCCCTGATCCGCAAGGACCTGGGCAAGTCGCGCACCCAGTTCCGCCTGCGCGACTGGGGTATCAGCCGCCAGCGCTACTGGGGCTGCCCGATCCCGATCATCCATTGCCCGTCCTGCGGCGATGTGCCAGTACCGGAAGACCAGTTGCCGGTCAAGCTGCCAGAAGACGTGGTGCCAGACGGCGCCGGTTCGCCGCTGGCGCGCATGCCCGAATTCTACGAGTGCACCTGCCCGAAATGCGGCACCGCGGCCAAGCGCGAAACCGACACCATGGACACCTTCGTCGAGTCGTCCTGGTACTTCGCCCGCTACGCCTCGCCGAACTACGAGGGCGGCATGGTCGACCCGAAGGCCGCCAACCACTGGCTGCCAGTCGACCAGTACATCGGCGGCATCGAGCACGCCATCCTGCACCTGCTGTACGCGCGCTTCTTCCACAAGCTGATGCGTGACGAGGGCCTGGTCAGTTCCAATGAGCCGTTCAAGAACCTCCTGACCCAGGGCATGGTGGTCGCCGAGACCTACTACCGCGTGGCCAGCAATGGCGGCAAGGATTGGTTCAACCCGGCCGATGTCGAGGTCGAGCGTGACGCCAAGGCCAAGATCATCGGCGCCCGCCTCAAGTCCGACGGCCAGCCGGTGGAAATCGGCGGCACCGAGAAGATGTCCAAGTCCAAGAACAACGGCGTTGACCCGCAGGCGATGATCAATGCCTACGGCGCCGACACCTGCCGTTTGTTCATGATGTTCGCCTCGCCACCCGACATGAGCCTGGAGTGGTCCGACTCCGGCGTCGAGGGCGCCAACCGCTTCCTGCGCCGCGTCTGGCGCCTGGCCCAGGCCCATGTTGGCCAAGGCCTGCCGGGCAAGCTGGATATCGCCGCCCTGGACGACGCGCAGAAAGTCGTGCGCCGCGCCATCCATGCGGCCATCAAGCAAGCCAGCACCGATGTTGGCCAGTTCCACAAGTTCAATACCGCCATCGCCCAGGTGATGACCCTGATGAACGTGCTGGAAAAAGCCCCGCAAGCCAGCGAACAGGACCGCGCCCTGCTGCACGAAGGCCTGGAGGCGGTCGCCCTGCTGCTGGCGCCGATCACCCCGCACATCAGCCACTCGCTCTGGCAATCGCTGGGCCATGGCGAAGCGGTGATCGATGCCGCCTGGCCTGTGGTGGACGAAAGCGCCCTGGTTCAGGACAGCATCGTCCTGGTCATCCAGGTCAACGGCAAGCTGCGTGGCCAGATCGAGATGCCCGCGGCCGCCAGCCGCGAAGACGTCGAGGCAGCTGCGCGCAGCAACGAGAACGTCCTGCGCTTCATCGACGGCCTGACGATCCGCAAGGTCATCGTGGTTCCAGGCAAGCTGGTCAACATCGTCGCCAACTGATGGCAACGCCCGCCCGCGTACGACGCGGGCGGGCGGAATCGGCTCACAAGGGAGCAACAACATGATCAAACGCAATCTGCTGGTGATAGGCCTGGCCGTGCTGCTCAGCGCCTGCGGTTTCCAGCTGCGCGGTACCGGCACCAACGAGATGGCCATCAAGGAACTGGACGTCAGCGCGCGCAACGCCTATGGCGATACCGTGACCCAGCTGCGCCGGGCGCTGCAGAACAGTGGCGTCAACGTGCATGCCGGCGCGCCGTACGCGCTGATCCTGACCAACGAGCAGGAAGACCGTCGGGCCGCGACCTACACCGGTGGCAGCCGCTCGGCCGAGTTCGAGCTCACCACCACGCTGAACTACACCATCGCCGGTCTGAACAACAGCCCGCTGCTCGACGACAAGGTCCAGGTCCGCAAGGTCTACATCCACGACGGCAACAACATCACCGGTTCCGAGCAGGATGCCGCGCGCACCCGCAACGAATTGCGCGCAGAGCTGGTGCAAGCCATGCTGGTGCGCCTGCAACTGCTGACGCCGGCCCAGCTGGAGCACCTGCAGCAAGAAGCCGACGAGCGCGCCCGCGCCGAGGCCGAGGCGCTGGACGCGGCGCGCCGCGCCCAGGACGCCACGCCGCAGCAGTCGCCCATGGAACTGCCGGTCAACTGAGCCTGAAAGGGGCACCCCGGTGCCCCGTCCTCCCCCATGAAACTCTCCCCAGCCCAGCTCAACAAACACCTGCAAGGCAGCCTCGCGCCCGTCTACGTGGTCAGCGGTGACGACCCGCTGCTGTGCCAGGAAGCCGCCGATGCCATCCGCACGGCGGCTCGCCAGCAAGGGTTCGACGAACGCCAGGTGTTCAGCGCCGACGCCAACTTCGACTGGGGCACGCTGCTCCAAGCGGGCGCCAGCCTTTCGCTGTTCGCCCAGCGGCGCCTGCTGGAACTGCGCCTGCCCTCCGGCAAGCCTGGTGACAAGGGCGCCGCGGCGCTGATCGAGTATTGTGGCCGTCCCGCTGACGACACCGTGCTGCTGATCAGCCTGCCCAAGCTCGACGGCAGCGCGCAGAAAACCAAGTGGGGCAAGGCGCTGGTCGACGGCCAGCACTGTCAGTTCATCCAGATCTGGCCAGTGGACAGCCAGCAGTTACCGCAGTGGATCAACCAGCGCCTGGCCCAGGCCGGGTTGTCTGCCCAGCGGGATGCGGTCGAGCTGATCGCCGCGCGCGTCGAAGGCAACCTGCTGGCAGCGGCCCAGGAGATCGAGAAGCTCAAGCTGCTGGCCGAAGGTAACCAGATCACCGTCGATACCGTCCAGGCGGCGGTGGCCGACAGTGCCCGCTTCGACGTCTTCGGCCTGGTCGATGCCATTCTCAATGGCGAGGCCACGCATGCCCTGCGTATTCTCGAGGGTCTGCGTGGCGAAGGTGTCGAGCCGCCGGTAATCCTCTGGGCCTTGGCCCGCGAGCTGCGCCTGCTGACTGGCCTGGCGCAGCAGTTCAGCCAGGGCGTGCCACTGGACAAGGCCTTCAGCCAGGCCCGTCCACCGGTGTGGGACAAGCGTCGGCCGCTGGTGAGCAAGGCCCTGCAGCGCCTCTCGGCGCAGCGCTGGGCGCAATTGCTGCAGGATGCCCAACGCATCGATGCGCAGATCAAGGGCCAGGCCGAAGGGTCGCCCTGGACCAGCCTGGCGCGATTGTCGCTACTGATGGCAGGGCAGCGGCTGGCGTTGCCGGCCGAGTAAGGCGCGCGCGGCCTGGGCACCGATATATACAATCAATTGGTGGTGCCCCCCACCAGGCCTTAGAGTGCAACCCACAACCCACCCCTCATCAAGGGAAGCCATGAGCAAGAAACCGAAGAAGCACGGCCCCAACAAGGCCAAGTCCATCGTCGCCCAACCGCTGTTCCGCTGCCGCCAGGAGCAGCCAGACAAGGGCAAAGGCAGCTACCGCCGCGAAGCCTTCCAATCGAGAGATTGGGAGGCTTCTTACTTTTTGGCCGCATGAAGGCACGAACGCCACAGGCATGATATGGTCGGCACTTGACCTGCAATTCCTGGATCTGTGCATGCCCCTTCGTCTTTCCCAGCGCTGGCAATCCCGCCAGCTGATCGCGGCCTCCAGCCTCATTCTGCTCGTCGCCTGCGCGGAAAAGCCCACCGCCGCCGACGCCCTGCCGCTGGCACCCGCCCAGCCCGCTGCGACCGTGTCCCCGCCCAGCGTCCCAGGCGATGCCACGCCCGATAACAGCACCGACCTCCAGCCACTGCAAACCTTCGATCAATGGCAAGCCGGCTTCCGCCAGCAGGCCCTGCAAGGTGGTATCACCGCGAGCACCTTCGACCGTGCCTTCCTCGGCGTCACGCCGGACCTGGACGTGATCAAGGCCGACCGCAGCCAGCCTGAGTTCACCCGCCCGGTCTGGGAATACCTCGAAGGCGCGCTGTCACCCGTGCGCGTGCGCAAGGGCAAGGCCTTGCTCGAGCAGAACGCCGAGCTGCTGGCCCGTATCGAGCAACGCTATGGCGTCGACCGCCAGGTGCTGGTCTCGGTCTGGGGCATGGAAAGCAACTTCGGGCAGTTCCAGGGCAACAAATCGGTGATCCGCTCCCTGGCCACCCTGGCCTACGAAGGCCGCCGTCCGTCCTTTGCCCAGGCCCAGCTGCTGGCCGCCCTGCAGATCCTGCAGAATGGCGATATCCAGCCTGACGCCATGCGCGGCTCCTGGGCCGGTGCCATGGGCCAGACCCAGTTCATCCCCACCACCTACAACACCCACGCCGTGGACTTCGATGGCGACGGCCGTCGCGACATCTGGAACAGCACCGCCGACGCCCTGGCCTCCACCGCGCATTACCTGCAAAGTTCGGGCTGGCAAAAAGGCCAGCCGTGGGGCTTCGAGGTGCAACTGGCGCCAGACTTCGATTTCTGGCTGGCCGACGGTGTGCAGCGCAAGACGGTCAACGAGTGGCTGCAACTGGGTGTGACACTGCCCACCGGCACGCGTCTGCCCGGAGGCAGCGGCCAGCTGTCCGCCGCCCTGCTGCTGCCCGCCGGTGCCCGCGGCCCGGCCTTCCTGGTGCTGGACAACTTCCGCGCCATCCTCAAGTACAACAATTCCTCGTCGTACGCCCTGGCCGTCAGCCTGCTGGGTGACCGGTTCTCCAACTGGGGCTACATTGCCGGCGCTTGGCCCAAGGAAGACCTGCCGCTCAGTCGCAGCGAGCGCATCGAGCTGCAGGAGCTGCTCAACACCAGCGGTCACGACGCCGGCAATCCCGACGGTATCATCGGCGCCAATACCCGCAAGGCCATCCGCAATGCCCAGCATGCGCTTGGCTGGCCCGCCGACGGGTATCCGACACACAAGCTGTTGGAAAGCCTGCGCCAGCGCTGAGTCTGCGGGGAAGGGCCTGAGACCGACGTCTCAGGCCCTGAACAGAGGCTGCTCCAGGCTCAGGCACCCCGCCGAGCTGTCGAGCCGCACACGAGCACCAAGCGGCAAGCACAGGTTCGGGTCGCAATGCCCGCTGCGCCACCCTGCCAGGATCGGGACAGCCAATGGACTGAAGATGTCGCGAAGCAACGGCGTCAGCGCCTCTACCGTGATACCTGCAAAGTCCCCCGCCAGTACCCCACGCACCCCCTCCAGCTTGCCCGCCAGGCGCAACTGGGTCAGCAATCGGTCGACGCGATACAGCGGCTCGTTGACGTCCTCGATGAACAGGATGCTGCCGTCCAGGTTTACTTCGGCCGGCGTGCCGAGGGTGGCCGCCAGCAAGGACAGATTGCCGCCCATCAGGCGTCCGCTGGCCACGCCCGGCAGCACGGCGCTCAGCGGATAACCCGCCGGATGCTGCAGCACACTGCCCTCCCCCAATCGCCCGCTCAACTGGGCGAGCAGCGAGCTGACGGTGGGTTCGAGCTTCTCGCCCAGCAGATCGGCACTGAGCATGGCGCCGTGGAAGGTAACGAATCCGGCGTGCCGGGCAATCGCGGTATGCAACGCCGTGATGTCGCTGTAGCCGATCAGCGGCTTGGGGTTGTCACGCAGCAGCTGGAAGTCGATCTTGTCGAGCAGGCGCATGCTGCCGTAACCACCCCGCATGCAGAGAATCGCGTCGATCCGCGGATCGGCAAAGGCATCGTGCAGGTCTTGCAGGCGGCGTTCGTCAGTCCCGGCGAGGTAACCATGCGCCTGGCTGACGCCAGGGTAGAGCCGGCACCCCAGGCCGTGGTGGGCAAACCACTGGCTGGCCTTGTCGGCGTCCAACCGCGCCGGGCCCGCCGGTGCGATGATGGCAACGCGGCCGTGCCGTGGCAGTGGCGCGGGCAGCCGCGAATCGGTGAGGTCAGGACAGGCGTGGGTCATCCGTGCAATTCCTTCTTGGGGACTGCCTGGGCAGCACCCGTGGGCAACGTGTCCCCCTATACAAAAATGCCGATGCCGCCTCACGGCGCGCATCGGCATGATCAACCCGCCAGGCTCAGAGCTTGATCTTGGCCTCGTGCGCCTGCTGGTCGGCGTGGTACGAAGAACGCACCAGCGGACCGGATGCCACGTTCTTGAAGCCCATGCGGTAACCTTCCTCGGCGAACCAGGCGAAGGTGTCCGGGTGGACGAAACGCTGCACCGGCAGGTGGCTACGCGACGGCTGCAGGTACTGGCCGAGGGTCAGCATGTCGATGTTGTGCTCGCGCATGCGCTGCATCACTTCGATCACTTCCTCGTCGGTCTCGCCCAAGCCGAGCATCAGGCCGGACTTGGTCGGTACGTGCGGCACCAGCTCCTTGAACTTCTGCAGCAGGGTCAGCGACCACTGGTAGTCCGAACCCGGGCGCGCGGCCTTGTACAGGCGCGGCACGGTTTCGAGGTTGTGGTTGAACACATCCGGCGGCTCCTGGGCAGTAATGGCCAGGGCCACGTCCATGCGGCCGCGGTAGTCCGGCACCAGGGTCTCGAGCTGGACGCCTGGGGACAGCGCGCGGATTTCCCGCAGGCAGTCGGCGAAGTGCTGGGCACCGCCGTCGCGCAGGTCGTCGCGGTCCACCGAGGTGATCACCACGTACTTCAGGCGCAAGTCGGCGATGGCCACGGCCAGGTTCTTCGGCTCGTCGACATCCAACGGCTTCGGCCGGCCGTGGCCGACGTCGCAGAACGGGCAGCGACGGGTGCAGATGTCGCCCATGATCATGAAGGTCGCGGTACCGCCAGAGAAGCACTCGCCCAGGTTCGGGCAAGACGCCTCTTCGCAGACGCTGTGCAGCTTGTGCTTGCGCAGCAGCTGCTTGATGCGGTCGACTTCCGGGGAGACCGGGATCCGCACGCGAATCCAGTCGGGCTTTTTCGGCAGCTCTTCGGTGGGGATGATCTTTACCGGGATGCGGGCAACCTTCTCCGCCCCCCGCAGTTTCACACCCGCTTCGACCTTCGGCCGTGGGGCTGGGCGTGGGGTGACATCCTGTGTGGATATCAGGTTGGGCACGGTTTCTTGCACTATTGTCATAATCGGTCGATTCCGCCCGTAAGGGTCGTCTGCTCGGCATAGTCGAGGTGCTTGACCAGCTGTGCGCGCAGCCTTGTCCTGACCTCGGAGAGTTCGATCGGGCCTGCCTGATCGCGCAGCTGGGTCATGGCCAGCCCCGCATACCCGCAGGGGTTGATTCGGCGAAATGGCGCCAGGTCCATGTCCACGTTCAGGGCAAGGCCGTGGAAAGAGCGGCCGTTGCGGATCCGCAGGCCGAGGGAGGCGATCTTCGCCCCATCGACATACACGCCCGGCGCATCGGGCTTGGCCGCGGCCTGAACGTCGAAGCTGGCGAGCAGCTCGATCAGGCTGCTTTCGATGCGGCTGACCAGGTCGCGCACACCGAAGCCCAGGCGACGCACATCGAGCAACAGATAGGCCACCTGCTGGCCGGGGCCATGGTAGGTGACCTGGCCACCGCGGTCGGTCTGCACCACGGGGATGTCGCCGGGCACCAACAGGTGCTCGGCCTTGCCCGCCTGGCCCTGGGTGAACACCGACGGGTGTTCGACCAGCCACAACTCGTCGCGGGTCTGGGCATCGCGCTGGTCGGTAAAGCGGCGCATGGCCGCCAGCACCGTTTCGTACGGCTGCAGCCCGAGGTCGCGAACGCCGAGACTCGCTGGCATCAGAGCACCATTTTCACGATTCCAGTAGCGCGCAGGGCACTGTTGATATCGTGCAGCTGGTCTTCGCCGGTGGCCACGATGTGCAATTGCACCGTGGTGTACTTGCCTTCCTTGCTCTGGCGCTCGGCCAGGGTGGCGAGGTCGACCTCGGCGTACTTCTTCAGGATCTCGATCACCGTGTCCTTGAAGTTGACCACGGTGTCGCCGATTACCTTGATCGGGTAATCGGCGCAGGGGAATTCGATTTTGTGCGACTTGACGTCTGGTTCGCTCATGGCGGTAACGGCCTCGTAAGCCGTGGCAACAACAACGCCCCCGCGAATACAGGCAGGGGCGCGGCAGGTCACGATATCAGTTGAACAACCCGTAGAAGAACAGACGAATGCTATCCCACATACGACCGAAGAAACCAGCTTCCTCGACCGCATCCAGGGCGATCAGGTCAGCGCTGTGTACAACCTTCTCGTCCAGTTTGACTTCCACTTTACCGATTACGTCACCTTTGGCGATGGGCGCGGTCAGTTGTGGGTTCATGGTCATGCTTGCGGCCAGGCGTTTCAATTGGCCTTTAGGCATAGTCATGGTCAGGTCGTCGGCCAGGCCGGCCTTGACCTGGCTGGCCGCGCCCTTCCATACCGGGGCCTGGGCCAGCTCGGTGCCCTTCTGGTAGAAGGTCTGGGTTTCGAAGAAGCGGAAACCGTAGGTCAGCAGCTTCTGGGTCTCGGCAGCGCGGGACTGCTCGCTGTTGGTGCCGAAGACCACGGCGATCAGGCGCATGCCGTCACGTACCGCCGAAGACACCATGCAGTAGCCGGCCTCCTCGGTGTGGCCGGTCTTCAGGCCGTCGACAGTCTTGTCACGCCACAGCAGCAGGTTGCGGTTGGGCTGCTTGATGTTGTTCCAGTAGAACTCCTTCTGCGAGTAGATCGCATAGTGCGCCGGGTCTTCGTCGATGATCGCGCGCGCCAGCACGGCCATGTCATGCGCCGAGGAGTAGTGCTCCGGGTGCGGCAGGCCGGTGGGGTTCATGAAGTGGCTGTTGCTCATGCCAAGGTCGGCGGCCGTCTTGTTCATCATGTCGGCGAAGGCGTCTTCGCTGCCGGCGATGTGCTCGGCCAGGGCGACGCTGGCGTCGTTGCCCGACTGGATGATGATGCCGTGCAGCAGGTCGCTGACGCTGACCTGGCTACCGACCTTGATGAACATGCGCGAACCGCCGGTGCGCCAGGCGTTCTCGCTGACGGTCACCGGATCGTTCTCGCCGATCTGCCCACGGCGGATGTCCAGCGTGGCGAGGTAGGCGGTCATCAGCTTGGTCAGGCTGGCCGGCGGAAGACGCTCGTCACCATTGTTCTCGACCAGGACATTACCGCTGGACGCTTCCATGAGCACATAGGACTTGGCAGCCAGTTGCGGCGGCGACGGCATCATCTGCTCTGCCGCGAACGCAGCAGGGGTGATCATCAGCGGTACAAGCAGGCAAAGGCGTTTGGCGAAGGTGGTGATGTTCATCCGTCTCTCGAAATGACTAATGGGCTCATGCCCTCATGGGCAAAACGTTAACAGGCCGGGGCCTTGCGGGCAAAACAGCCATTGTACAGGGGCCTCGGCGAGCCTCAAGCTCCAAGCTGCAAGAAAAAGCAGGCCGGGGCCGGTCCACCCTTCTCTTGCAGCTTGCAGCTTGTAGCTTGTGGCGTGAAGCTCAATCCGCCGTGACCACTTTGGCCTGGCCAAGATTGGCCAGGCGTACGCTGTTCTGCATTTGCTGGGCCTCGCCCTGGCTGCTGATCGGCCCCAGGCGCACGCGGTGCAGGGTCTGCTGGTTGCGCACGATGGAGCTGACGAACACCGGCGCGCTGACCATGGTACTGAGCTTGGAACGCAGCAGTTCGGCGGCATCCGGGTTGGCGAAGGCGCCGACCTGCAGGAACAGGCCATCGTTGTTGCTGATCGCGTTGTTGCGGGCCACCTGCACCGGGACCACGGCCGCGGCGTGCTGCTGGGCCGGTGGGGTCCACTGTTCGACGCTGCCGGTGCTGGCCGGCAGTGGCTTGGTCTGCGCCACTTGCGGCTGCTGCAGCACCATCGGCGCCGCCTGGCCGCGCGCGGCCCACCACTGCTGGGGATCGATGCCTTCGACGCGCACGCGGGCGGTGCCGCTTTCGGCATAGCCGAGCTTTTTCGCTGCCGCGTAGGACAAGTCGATGATCCGGTCGGAATAGAACGGGCCCCGATCGTTTACCCGCAGGATCACGGTGCGGTTGTTGTCCAGGTTGGTCACCCGCACGTAGGCCGGCAGCGGCAGGGTCTTGTGCGCCGCGCTCATGCCATACAGGTCATAGACCTCGCCATTGGCGGTGTTCTGGCCGTGGAACTTGGTGCCGTACCAGGACGCCGTGCCTTCGGCGCGGTAGTTGCGCGATTCCTGGATGGGGAAGTAGGTCTTGCCCAGCACGGTGTACGGGTTGGCCTTGTAGTTGCCGGTGTGCACCGTGGGCGTGGCGTCGGGAATCTTGGAGACATCGACGTCCCACCACGGCGCGCCATCCTTGTGCGCGCGGTTGATGTCCAGGCCTGGCTGGGCGCGCACGATATTGCCCTGCTGCTGTTGCTGCGGCGCACGGCTGCTCGAACAGCTGGCGAGCACCAGGCCCAGGGCGACGCAGGTCAGCAGTTTGAAGGAAGTGGAGTTGAACAAAACGCGCATTACTTGACGCCCCGTGCTTGAACCAGCAGGTCCGATAGCTGATGTACCGCCATCGCGTACATCACGCTGCGGTTGTAGCGAGTGATCGCGTAGAAGTTCTTCAGGCCCAGCCAGTATTCCGGGCCGTTGTCGCCTTCGAGCCGGAAGGCGGTGACCGGCAGATCCTCGCGCAGCGCATCATGACTTGACCAGCCCAGTGCCTGCAACTCTGCGACTGTCTTGACCGCCTCGATGCCGGGGCTCAGGCCCTCGTCGACGCGCTCGCCGCGCACCGTGGCGCGGCTGACCACCGCCTCGCCGGCCACCCAGCCGTGGCGCTTGAAGTAGCTGGCGACGCTGCCGATGGCATCGTCCGGGTTGTTCCAGATGTTGATGTGGCCGTCACCGTCGAAATCCACGGCATAGGCGCGAAAGCTGCTCGGCATGAACTGCGGCAGGCCCATGGCACCGGCATAGGAGCCCTTGAGGGTCAGCGGGTCGAGCTGTTCCTCGCGGGCCAGAAGGAGGAACTCGCGCAGCTCCTTGCGGAAGAACTCGGCACGCGGCGGGTAATCGAAGCCCAGGGTGGACAGCGCGTCGATGACCCGGAAGTTGCCGGTATTGCGGCCAAAGAACGTCTCGACGCCGATGATCGCCACGATCACCTGGGCCGGCACGCCGTATTCCTGCTCGGCACGCGCCAGGGTTTGCTCGTGCTGGCGCCAGAAGTCGACGCCGCGGGCAATGCGCGCGTCGGTGAGGAACATCGGGCGATAGTCCTTCCACGGCTTGACCCGCTCGGCCGGGCGCGAGATCGCGTCGAGGATCGACTGCTTGCGCTGCACCTCGCCGAACACGCCCATCAGCTGCTCGCCGGCAAACCCGTAGTCGCGGGTCATCTCGCCGACGAATTCAGCCACCTGGGGCGAGCCGTCATAGTCGCCGGCATGGGCCTGCTGGACAGCGCCGAACAAGCCCATCGCACCGATCCACGGTACACAACGGGCAGCCCAGCCACGCACTGCTTGCATGAAATTCTTCACCTTATTCAAACCTGCGCGATCCACTTGCGGTGTGTATGGATCGACATCAGAACGCCAAACGCTGACAGCAGCGTCACCAACGAAGTTCCGCCATAGCTGATAAAGGGCAGCGGCACACCCACCACGGGCAACAGACCGCTGACCATCCCGATATTGACGAACACGTATACAAAGAAGGTCATGGTCAGGCTGCCGGCCAGCAGCTTGCCGAACAGGGTCTGGGCCTGGGCCGTGATCACCAGGCCGCGACCGATCAGCAGCAGGTACAACAGCAGCAAGGCGCAGATGCCGACCAGGCCGAATTCCTCGCCGAGCACGGCGATGATGAAGTCGGTGTGGCTCTCCGGCAGGAAGTCCAGGTGCGACTGGGTGCCGAGCAGCCAGCCCTTGCCGAACACACCGCCGGAACCAATGGCCGCCTTGGACTGGATGATGTTCCAGCCGGTACCCAGCGGATCGCTCTCCGGGTCCAGGAAGGTCAGCACGCGTTGCTTCTGATAGTCGTGCATGACGAAGAACCACATGGCGATCGCCACCGGCACCGCGGCCGCCAGTACGCTGAGGATCCAGCGCCAGCGCAGGCCACCCATGAACAGCACGAAGGCACCGGAAGCCAGGATCAGCAGCGCGGTCCCCAGGTCCGGCTGGCGGACGATGAGGATGAAGGGAATGCCGATCAGCACCAGGCTGATCATCACGTGCTGGAGATGTGGCGGCAGGGTGCGCTTGGACAAATACCAGGCGATGGTCGCCGGCATGATGATCTTCATGAATTCCGAGGGCTGAAAGCGGATCACCCCGGGGATGTTGATCCAGCGCGTGGCACCCATGGCGTTGTGGCCCATGACGTCCACCACGATCAGCAGGACGACCCCGAAGAGATAGGCCAGAGGTACCCAGCGCGCCATGAAGCGCGGCTCCAGCTGGGCGATGACGAACATCGACACCAGGCCCAGGCCGAAGGAGCTGGCCTGCTTGAGCAGCAGGTCCCAGTTCTTGCCACTGGCCGAATAGAGCACGAACAGACTGCCGGCGGCCAGGGCCAGCAGGAGGATCAGCAAGGGACCGTCAACGTGGATGCGCTGCAGGAAGCTGGCGCGTCGACGCATCACGTCCTCGCTGGAGAGCATGCGATCGAAATTACTCTTCACGGGGCCGTTTCCTGAGCGACGGTTGAAGGAAATAACCCAGCCTTGGGCCTGCCGTTTTCGTCGAGCAGCCAGGCGTCCATCACCTGGCGCACCACCGGCGCGGCGACGCCCGAGCCAGACTCGCCGTTCTCGACCATCACCGAGACGACAATCCTGGGGTCATCGGACGGGGCGAAGCCGACGAACAAGGCATGGTCGCGGTGGCGCTCCTGGAGCTTGTTGCGGTCGTACTTCTCGCCCTGCTTGATCGCTACCACCTGGGCGGTGCCGCTCTTGCCGGCAATACGGTACGGCGCGCCGAGCGAGGCCTTGCGCGCCGTACCCCGTGCACCATGCATCACTTGCTCCATGCCGTGGGTGACCTTGGCCCAGTCGGACTTGTCACGCAGAACGATGTCTTCCAGGGGGTTTTCGTCCACCGGCGGCTGGCCCTCGATGGTCTTGGCCAGGTGCGGGCGATTCCACTTGCCCTTGCTGGCGATCAGCGCCGTGGCCTGGGCCAGCTGCAGCGGCGTTGCCTGCATGTAGCCCTGGCCGATGCCGAGGATCAGCGTCTCGCCCGGGAACCAGGCCTGGCGGCGGGTGGCACGCTTCCACTCGCGCGTGGGCATCAGCCCGGAGGATTCCTCGAACATGTCGAGCGAGACCCTCTGGCCGATGCCGAAGCGGTTCATGTAGGTGGACAGGCGATCGATGCCCATCTTGTGCGCCAGGTCGTAGAAATAGGTGTCGTTGGACCGCATGATCGCCGTGTCGAGGTCGACCCAGCCGTCACCGCTGCGGTTCCAGTTGCGGTACTTGTGGTCATAGTTGGGCAATTGGTAATAGCCAGGGTCGAAGACCCGGCTGCTGGCGGTCACCACGCCGCTGTCCAGGCCGGCAATGGCCACCGCCGGCTTGATGGTCGAGCCCGGCGGATACAGCCCACGCAGCACGCGGTTGAACAGCGGCCGGTCAATGGAATCGCGCAGGTCGGCGTAGGCCTTGAAACTGATGCCCGTGACGAACAGGTTGGGGTCGAAGCTCGGCTGGCTGACCATTGCCAGCACCTCACCGCTGCGCGGATCGAGCGCCACGATCGCGCCGCGGCGGCCAGCCAGGGCCGCTTCGGCGGCTTCCTGCAGCTTGATGTCGAGACTCAGGACAATGTCCTTGCCAGGGATCGGGTCGGTGCGCTTGAGCACCCGCAGCACCCGGCCGCGGGCGTTGGTCTCGACTTCCTCGTAACCGACCTGGCCATGCAACTGGGCTTCGTAGAAGCGTTCGATGCCGGTCTTGCCGATGTGGTGAGTGCCGCTGTAGTTGACCGGATCGAGAGTCTTGAGCTCCTTCTCGTTGATTCGTCCGACATAGCCGACCGAGTGGGCGAAATGCGCCCCTTGCGGATAGTGCCGCACCAGCTGGGCCGCAACTTCCACGCCGGGCAGGCGGAACTGGTTCACCGCGATCCGGGCGATCTGCTCTTCGGTCAGCTCGAACAGGATCGGCACGGGCTCGAACGGCCGGCGTCCCTGGCGCATGCGCTTTTCGAACAGCGCACGGTCATCGGCGCTCAACTGCAGCACCTCGACGATCGCGTCCAGTACCTGCTGCCAGTCGCCGGAGCGCTCGCGGGTCATGGTCAGGCTGAAGCTGGGCCGGTTGTCGGCGATGATGACGCCATTGCGGTCGAAGATCAGCCCGCGGGTCGGCGGGATCGGCTGCACATGCACCCGGTTGTTCTCCGACAGCGTCGAGTGATAGTCGTACTGGATCACCTGCAGGTAGTACAGGCGCGCAATGAGCACGCAGATCAGCAGCATGACCGCCACAGCACCGACCACGACACGATTACGCACCAGACGGGCGTCTTTCTCGTGGTCCTTGAGACGAATCGGCTGCGTCATGAAAAGGCTTACAGGCTCATTTATGGTAGGGATGCCCGGACAACACCGTCCAGGCACGGTACAGCTGCTCGCCGATGAGTATCCTTACCAACGGGTGCGGCAGTGTCAGCGGTGACAGCGACCAGCGCTGCTCGCTGCGCGCGCAGACTTCCGGCGCCAGCCCTTCCGGGCCACCGACCATGAAGTTGACGGTACGCGCGTCCAGCCGCCAACGATCCAGCTCGACCGCCAACTGCTCGGTGCTCCACGGCTTGCCGTGGACCTCCAGGGTAACGATCCGCTCCCCAGGCTGCACCTTGCTCAGCATCGCCTCGCCCTCCTGACGAATCAGGCGAGCGACATCGGCGTTCTTGCCACGGGTGTTCAGCGGGATTTCCACCAGCTCGAGCGCCAACTCCGGGGGCAGACGCTTGGCATATTCATGCCAGCCGTCCTCGACCCAGCGAGGCATGCGCGAGCCGACCGCGATCAGACGCAGACGCACAGCGCTTCCTTATTCCCGGTCCTTCAGGTTATCGGAATAGCTGTGGGCGTGATCAGGGCTGTGGTGCTTGCCATCGGCGGCACGGCTCTGCTCGGCACCCAGCCACAGGCGCTCCAGGTCGTAGAACTGGCGCGCCGCGGCGGTCATCATGTGCACGATGACGTCGTTCAGGTCCAGCAGGACCCAGTCGCTGTCGCCCTTGCCTTCTTCGCCCAGAGGCTGCACGCCCTTGGCCTTGACCTGCTCACGGACCTTTTCCAGCATGGCGCTGATCTGGCGGTTGGAGGTACCGGTGGCAATGATCATGTAGTCGGTCAGGCTGTGCTTGTCGCGCACATCGATGACCTGGACGTCCTGGGCCTTGACGTCTTCCAGTGCTGCCTTGGTCAGCTCGACCAGTTCTTCGCCGTTGATTTTCTGCTTGGTCATAAAAAACTCGTTCAACTCGTTTGGATGAGGCGCCGTGCGGCGCCTTCAGTTCGGCGCACGGTAAAGGGCGTGCGCATCGATATAGGCCAGTACTGCGTCCGGCACCAAAAACCGCACCGACTTGCCGCTGGCCAGCAGCTGCCGGATCTGCGTGGCCGACACCGCAAGCGGTGTCTGCCAGACGAATGAAATGTGCCCCGCGGGCCCCGGCAGGGTCGTGGGATCACTCTCCGAGCGCGCCGCCAGCAGGTTGCGCAGCTCGTCTGGTGGTTCGACATCGGCATCCGGGCGTTGCAGCACCAGGATGTGACAGTGTTGCAGCAGCTCTTCCCAGCGGTGCCAGCCAGGCAGTCCGCAGAAGGCATCCCAGCCCAGCACCATGAACAACTGGTCGTCGGCGGCGAGTTCCGCGCGGATCGACTCCAGGGTATCGATGGTGTAGGACGGCTTGTCGCGCTCCAGTTCGCGGGCATCGACACGCAGGCGATCCACCTCCTCGACTGCGCGCTCGACCATCGCCAAGCGGTCTTGCGCCGCCACCTGCGGGGTGTCGCGGTGCGGCGGCCGGGCGTTGGGCAGCAGGCGCAGCTCGTCCAGGGCCATGAACTCGACCACTTCCAGCGCACTGCGCAGGTGGCCGATGTGCACCGGGTCGAATGTCCCACCGAGGACCCCGACGCGCCGGACAGCCCGGCGCACGGGCGTGGTCGCCTGACTCAACTCAGCACGGCTCCTGGCCGCGCAACTGGCCGTCGCCGATCACTATGTACTTCTCGCAGGTCAGGCCTTCGAGGCCCACCGGGCCACGGGCGTGCAGCTTGTCGGTGGAGATGCCGATCTCGGCGCCCAGACCGTACTCGAAGCCATCGGCGAAGCAGGTCGGGGTGTTGAGCATGACCGACGCCGAATCGACTTCGGCCAAAAAGCGCCGGGCCAGGCCCTGATGCTCGGTGACGATCGAGTCGGTGTGGTGCGAACCGTAGTGGTTGATGTGCTCGATGGCGGCGTCCAGACCCTCGACCACACGGATCGAGAGGATGGCGGCCAGGTATTCGGTGTGCCAGTCGTCTTCGCTTGCCGGCAGCGCCTCGATGATCGCCTGGGTGCGCTCGCAACCGCGCAGCTCCACACCCTTGTCGCGCAGGCGACGGGCCATTTCCGGGAGGAAATCGGCGGCCACGCGCTGGTCGACCAGCAGGGTCTCCATGGCGCCGCAGATGCCGTAGCGGTAGGTCTTGGCGTTGAAGGCGATGCGCCAGGCCTTGTCCAGGTCGGCATACTCGGCCACGTAGACATGGCAGATGCCGTCCAGGTGCTTGATCACCGGCACCCGCGCGTCGCGGCTGATGCGCTCGATCAGCCCACGGCCGCCGCGCGGCACGATCACGTCGACGAACTCAGGCATGCTGATCAGCGCGCCCACCGCTTCGCGGTCGGTGGTCTCGACCACCTGCACCACGGCAGCGGGCAGGCCCGCCTCGGCGAGGCCGCGCTGGATGCAGGTGGCGATGGCGCGGTTGGAATGGATCGCCTCGGAGCCACCACGCAGGATGGTCGCATTGCCTGACTTCAGGCACAGGCTGGCGGCGTCGATGGTCACGTTCGGCCGCGATTCGTAGATGATCCCGATCACGCCAAGCGGCACGCGCATCTTGCCGACCTGGATGCCCGATGGGCGGTAGCTCATGTCGCGCAGTGCGCCGACCGGATCCGGCAGGCTGGCGACCTGGCGCAGGCCGAGGATCATGCCGTCGATGCGCGCCGGGCTCAGCGCCAGGCGATCGAGCAGCGCAGCGTCCAGGCCATTGGCACGGCCGGCGGCAAGGTCCTGCTCGTTGGCGGCGGTCAGCTCATCGCGAGCAATGTCCAGCGCATCGGCAGCGGCCAGCAGGGCGCGGTTCTTCTGCGCGGTGCTGGCGCGGCCGATCACCCGCGAGGCCTCACGGGCGGCGCGACCCAGGCGGGTCATGTAGTCAAGAACGGACTCAGTCATGGGCTCGGTGTCTTGGCGAAGGGGAAATCGGCTGATTATAACTGGCGCGCCGGTATACGCCCAGCGGTGGCTGGCGGATGGTCGAAGATGGGGTGTGCAGGGCTTGAATCCTGGGGTGTTCTTGAGATCGAGCGGCGCTCGATCTCAAGAACACCAGAGCACACCACGGCATGCGCTTGGTGGCCATCACCCAATCCCACCCCCCGGTGCCTTACCGCCAGACCGCGAAGCACCTATAAATTGCTATCCTCACCCCTTTCCATCCGTGAACTCACCGCATGCCAGATACCGTCCCCTGCCCCATCCGGGCCCTGCCCGATACTTTCTTCGACCGCGATGCCCAGACCCTGGCCAAGGCCTTGCTGGGCAAGGTGATCCGTCATCGCCACGGCGATCTCTGGCTGGCGGCGCGGATCATCGAGACCGAGGCCTACTACCTGTCCGACAAGGGCAGCCACGCGTCGCTTGGCTATACAGAAAAGCGCAAGGCACTGTTCCTCGATGGCGGTCACATCTACATGTATTACGCCCGGGGTGGCGATTCGCTGAATTTCAGTGCCCATGGCCCCGGCAATGCCGTGCTGATCAAGTCGGCTTACCCCTGGCTGGACGCCGTATCGGACGCCAACAGCCTGGCGCAGATGCAGTTGAACAACCCCGATGCCGCCGGCCAGCTGCGCCCACCAGAGCGCCTGTGTGCCGGCCAGACTCTTCTGTGCAAGGCGCTGGGTCTGAAAGTGCCGCACTGGGACGGCCAGCGCTTCGACCCGCAACGGCTGTACGTCGAGGACAGCAGTATCAAAGTGAAACAAATTATTCAGAGCACCCGCCTCGGTATTCCCCATGGCCGCGACGAGCACTTGCTCTATCGCTTCGTCGATGCCGAATTCGCTCGCCACTGCACACGGAACCCGCTGCGTCGAGGGCAAGTCGAAGGGCGCGATTATTTCATCCTGGAACAAGGAAGCTGACACCATGGGCCAATGGCTCGACAGCCTGACCGGCTGGCTCAGCGCCAATCCGCAGTGGCTTGGCGTGGCAATCTTTGTGGTGGCCTGTATCGAATGCCTGGCGATTGCTGGGGTCATCGTGCCGGGTACCGTGTTGCTGTTCGCGGTCGCGGTGCTGGCGGGAAGCGGCGCATTGTCGCTGAGCGAGACGCTGCTGCTGGGGTTCTTCGGCGGCATGTTGGGCGATGCGTTGTCCTACACCCTGGGCCGCCGCTTCCACCAGAACATCCGTCGCCTGCCCTTTATCCGTCATCATCCCGAGTGGATCGGCAGCGCGGAAACCTATTTCCAGCGCTATGGCATCGCCAGCCTGTTGGTCGGGCGTTTCATCGGCCCGCTCAGGCCGATGCTGCCCATGGTCGCGGGCATGTTCGACATGCCGCTGCCGCGCTTCATCGCGGTCAGCGTGCTGGCAGGGGCCGGATGGTCGGTGGCGTACCTGCTGCCCGGCTGGGCCACGGGCGCCGCCATGCGCCTGCCATTGCCGGAAGGTTTCTGGCTGGACGCCGGCATCATCGCCGCGGGCCTGGCCGTGCTGGTGGGCTTGAGCATCAACAGCAGCCTGCGCAGTCATCGCCACGGCACCCGCCTGATCGCCGCGGTCAGCCTGCTGGCGCTGGCCGGCCTGTTTTTCGGCTGGACACACCTGCATGAATTCGATCAGGGCCTGATGACCCTGATCCAGGAACACCGCAGCAAGGCCCTCGACGGCAGCGTGGTGCTGATCACCCGACTCGGCGACTTCCGCACCCAGTTCTTCCTGGGCGGCTTGCTGATTGGCCTGCTGCTGGTCGCCCGGCAATGGCGCCATGCCCTGTTCGCCGGCGCCACGCTGATCGGCACGGCCATGGCCAACGGCAGCCTGAAATGGCTGTTCGCCCGCGCCCGTCCGGAGATCCTTAGCGACCCATTGACCACCTACAGCATGCCCAGCGGGCATAGCTCGGCGTCCTTTGCCTTCTTCCTGGCCCTGGCGGTGCTCGCCGGGCGCGGCCAACCGCCGCGGATGCGCCTGACCTGGATCCTGCTCGGGTGCCTGCCGGCGCTTTCGATCGCGCTGTCACGGGTCTACCTGGGGGCGCATTGGCCAACCGACATTCTCGCCGGGGCGATGCTGGCCTGCTGCATCTGCGCCGTCAGCCTGACGCTGGTGCAATACCGCCAGCCACTCAATGCCTTGCCCTTGCGGGTATGGTGGCTGGTGTTGCCAGCGTGCGTGGCCTTGCTGGCGTTCTTCGCCCTGCACGCCCTGCCCCAGGCGCTGCTGCGTTATCAGTATTAGGCGCCCCGGTCAGGCGAAGAGTTCGCCCTGGATACGCTCGAGCAGCGTCTGGATCGCCTCCAGGCGCTGCTGCGGCGCATCGATGGCCAGCAGGTCGAGCTTGTCTTCCTCGATGAAGGGCAACAGGTAGGCGAGCTGGTTGGCCAGCGACTGCTGCCCGCTCACCGCCGTGGGCATGTCCAGGGCGGCAACCATCGGGTGTTCGCCCAGGGCCAGGAGCAGCGCCAGCAGGTCGTCGTCGTGCTCGACCAGTGGGCTGTCCGGCCGCTCGGGCAACCAGTGCACCTCGCCCAGCAGCAACTGGTCCTTCTGCACGTCGGTCTGCTCGACGCGAAAACGCCGCGCGCCTTCGACACGAATGCCAAGCAGGCCATTGTCCTGCTGCTGGAAATCACGGATCAGCGCTTCGCAACCGATCGAGGCCACGCCCTCGGGCGCCTTGCCGACTTGCTCGCCTTCGAGAATGCACACCACACCAAAACCACCGCCCTGCTTCATGCAGCGGCCAATCATGTCCAGGTAGCGCGCCTCGAAGATCTGCAGGTCGAGCATGCAGCCAGGAAACAGCACGGTATTGAGGGGAAACAGCGGTAGCGTCATATCACATCCTCAAGCCACCAGACTGACCGCCAGCGGCAGGAACACCGCCGTGGCCACGCCCATCAGGCTCATCGCCAGCGCGGCAAAGGCGCCGCACTCGTCACTTTCCTGCAACGCCACCGAGGTGCCCACGGCATGCGCGGTGATACCCAGCGACATGCCTCGCGCCTCGGGGCTGAGCACGCCAAAGCGGCTCAGCAACGCCGGGCCGAAAATGGCCCCGATCACCCCGGTGAGCAGCACGAACACCGCGGCCAGGGCCGCCACGCCGCCGATCTGCTCGGCCACCAGCATGGCAATCGGCGACGTCACCGACTTGGGCGCCATGGTCATCAGGATCATGTGCTCGGCACCGAACCACCAGCCCAGCAGCACACAAGCCAGGGTAGCGAACAGGCCTCCGACTACCAGCGTAGTAAATATCGGCCAGAACAGCTGGCGAATGCGCCGCAGGTTCAGGTACAGGGGCACGGCCAGGGCAACGGTCGCCGGGCCCAGGAGGATGTTCATGATCTCGGTACTCTTGCGATACTCACCGTAGCTGATGCCACAGGCCACCAGCACGCCGATCACCAGCAGCATCGACACCAGCACCGGCTGCAGGAAGATCCAGCGGGTTTTCTCGTAGGCTGCCAGCACCACCTGGTACGCGCCCAGGGTGATGCCGATGCCGAACAGCGGATGATGGACGACTGCATCGATCGCGCCTTGCCAGTCGAGCATCATGGCCGCTCCTCGTACTTGCCCTGGCGATGGATGAGCCGCTGCATCAGCACGCCCACGAAGACCAGGGTCAGCAAGGCTGAAATCACCAGGGCGCCGACGATGGCCCAGAAATCGGCGGCGATGTCCTTGGCGTACACCATCACCCCCACTGCGGGCGGCACCAGCAGCAACGGCAGATAGCGCAGCAGGCTGCCGGCCGCCTCGTTCAGTGGCTTGCCCACCTCGCCTCGCACCATCAGGAAGACCAGCAACAGCAACAGGCCGATGATCGGCCCCGGCAGGATCGGTACCAGCAGATGATTGATCGCCGTACCCAGCAGCTGAAACAGCACCAGCCAGGTCAAACCACGCAACAGCATAAGGATCTCCTTCAGCCCGGCGGCCATTATAAGCATGCCAGGCAAGCCGCTATAACCCGGTATTCGCCGATTGTATGGCGTCTTGACCTCATCCCTGGGCCGTGCTGATCTTCAACGCTCCTACCACTCGAACCGCAATGACAATCTGGAGAGTCGCGATGCCCTATGTACCTGTTGCAGCGTTGTCTGAGTATGTTGGCAAGGAACTGGGACGTTCCGAATGGTTGAAGATCGATCAGGCGCGCATCAACCTGTTCGCTGAAGCCACGGGGGATTTCCAGTTCATTCACGTCGACCCGCAGAAGGCGGCCCAGACCCCCTTCGGTAGCACCATCGCCCATGGTTTTCTGACCTTGTCGCTGATCCCCAAGCTGATGGAGGACATCCTGGTTCTGCCGCAAGGGCTGAAGATGGTCGTCAACTACGGCTTGGACAGCGTGCGTTTCATCCAGCCGGTGAAGGTCGACAGCCGCGTGCGCCTGAAGGTCGAGCTGGTCGAGGTCACGGAAAAGAAAGCCGGCCAATGGCTACTCAAGGCCACCGCCACCCTGGAGATCGAGGGCGAGGAAAAACCAGCCTACGTTGCCGAGCCGCTGTCGCTCTGTTTCGTCTGAAGTTGCTACCTGCTGAAACAGCCCCGGCTGTTTCAGCCCACGCATTGTGCGGCATACTCGGGGCCTAACTGCTTCGGACCCTGCCATGCGCCCACTTGTTCCTCTTGCCCTGATCCTGCTGCTCGCCGCCTGTGGCGACGGTGAGCCGTTGTCACCACCGGACGCGCGCCTGCCCGATGGCGGCCGCTACCGCGGTGAAGTGGTCAATGGCCTGCTGCAGGGCGAGGGACGCATCGACTATCCCAATGGCAGCTGGTACCAGGGCACCTTCCGCAACGGCCAGTGGCATGGCCAGGGCGAATGGCACGGCAGCAACGGCGAGGTCTATCGCGGCCAATTCGTCGAGGGCCTGTTCCATGGCCTGGGCACCCTGAGCACCTCGGCCAGCCGCTACAGCGGCACCTTCAAGCACGGGCGCCGGGATGGCGAAGGCACGCTCCAGGAGCCAGAGTTGCTGTACCGCGGCCAGTTCAAGGATGACCAGTACGACGGTGCCGGCCAGCTCGACCTGGCCGACGGCAGCAGCTACCAGGGCCTGTTCGCCCGGGGCAAGCCCAATGGCGCCGGGGTGCGCAGCGACGTCAGCGGCAATCAGTTCAGCGGCCGCTTCGTCGATGGACAGCTGCAAGGCAGCGGGACGTTCAACAGCGCCGAGGGTGAGCAGTACATCGGCGAGTTCAAGGACAACCGCCTCGAGGGGCGCGGGCGCTATGAAAACGCCGACGGCGACGTGTGGATCGGCGAATTCGAGGACGGCTCGCTCACGGGCGAAGGCGAGCTGCTCGGCAGCGACGGCAGTCGTTACAAGGGCACGTTCCGGGACTGGCGCTTCTCGGGCAATGGCCGCCTGCAATTGGCCGATGGCAGCCTGTACGTCGGGGGTTTCGACAATGACGCCTACCAGGGCCATGGGCGCCTGACCCACAGCGATGGCCGTGTCGAAGGCGGCTTCTGGGTCAACGGCCTGCGCACGCGCGACGAACAGGGCAAGCTGCTGCCCGACCCGCTGGAACTTGCCCTCCTGAATCAGGGCAAGCTGCTGGAACAGGCGCTGGGCAGCCTTCCCCGCTCCAGGCCGCCGATCGAGCTGTACAGCCTGGTGCTGGCCGGCGATGGCCAGCAGAGCGTATTCCTGCGTGAAGCCGACTACGTCAGCAACCTGCTCAAGGTACGCTTCGGCGCCCGCGGCCAGGTCACGCTGGCCAATCACCGCGACCACTTGGCCGATCGCCCCATGGCCACTCGCGAAAACCTCACCCGCGCCGCCCAGGCCCTGGCCGACCGCAGCGGGCCGGAAGACCTGGTGTTCGTCTACCTGACCAGCCACGGCAGCCAGGACCACCAGCTGGTACTGGATCAGCCGCGCCTGCAACTGGCCGACCTGTCCGCCAACGAACTCGCCAGCGCCTTGGCGCCACTGAAGCACCGAGACAAGATCGTTGTCGTCTCCGCCTGCTATTCAGGCGGCTACATCGCGCCGCTCAAGGACGAACGCACACTGATCATGACCGCCGCCCGGCCAGACCGAGTGTCCTTCGGCTGCTCCGAGGAAGCTGATTTCACCTACTTCGGCGATGCCCTGTTCGCCCAGGCCCTGAACCAGACCGACGACCTGAAACAAGCGTTTGAACTGGCCCGCGCCAGTGTTGCCGAACGAGAACGAAGCGAAGGCTTCGAGGCCTCGGAGCCCCAGCTCTGGGCCCCGCCCGCGGTGCTCGCGCATTGGCAGCGGTTGCGCCGGCAGCAGGCCCAGGAAGCCTTGCGCAATGATGCACCTCCAGCGTCGGTGGAGCAGGACAAACAACCTGCCAGCCACTAAGCTGACTGTAACAAGGGAGAGACATCATGTACTTGACGCCTCAGCATGTACTGCTTGCCGGAGCCACGGGGTTGACGGGTGAACACCTGCTCGACCGGTTGCTCAACGAACCTACCATCAGCCGGGTGTTGGCCCCGACGCGGCGCCCGCTGGCCGAGCATCCGCACCTGGAGAACCCGGTCGGCGACCCGGCGGTTTTCCTCCCCCAACTGGGCGGTCGGGTCGACATCGCCTTCTGCTGTCTGGGTACGACGCTCAAGCAGGCCGGGTCAGAATCGGCCTTTCGCGCTGTCGACCTGGACATGGTCGTGGCGTTCAGCAAGCGCGCCCGAGAGCTCGGCGCGCGGCACCTGCTGGTGGTCAGTGCGATTGGCGCCGATGCGCAATCGACGATCTTCTACAACCGGGTCAAAGGCGAAATGGAAGAGGCACTCAAGGCCCAGGACTGGCCGCAGCTCACCATCGCCCGGCCCTCGCTGCTGCTTGGCGAGCGTCTCGAACCCCGCCTGGCGGAGCAGGTGGCTGGCTCGTTGTCGCGGCTGATTCCCGGCAAGTTCCGCGGCATCGAAGCCTGCCAACTGGCCCGCGCCCTATGGCGCCTGGCGCTGGAAGAGCAGGATGGGATACGGATCGTAGAGTCGGATGAGTTGCGCAGGTTGGGGAAATGACCCCTCCAGAGACAGCGGGCGTCCCTGCGGCTGCGTGCTCCAGCGCATTCCCGTGTAGGAGCGGGCTTGCCCCGCGATCGGCCGTGCAGCGGTCGTAAAACCTGCAGTCGCAATACCTCTGACTCACCGATAACTGCCCCGCTACAGCCCACCCGTCGCCTGAAACCCTACTCCTAGCACCGTCAACACCGACAATGGCAGCAGCAAGGTGTCCAGCAACGCACTCCCCGGCAGATCGAGCCCGGGGTAGGCCGGCGCGGGGACGCCGAAGCGATCTTCAGGGCAACAGCCGCCATTCAAGGCATACAGGTCCAGGCGGGTTCCGGAATACACCACGGGCGCGCCTGGCTTGGCTGCATCCAATGTGCGCACCGTGGCGCACCCGCCCAGCAGGGCCAGCAGTGCCAGCCCGGCCAGCAGGCGTATCACTCCTCCGCTCCGAGGTGGTGCTCGCCCCAGCGCGGGAGCATGTCCTGGGGAATATCCAGCAGGTTGAGGATACGCGCCACGACGAAATCGACCAGATCGTCAATGGTCTGCGGCTGGTGATAGAAACCCGGCGCCGCCGGCAGAATCACGGCGCCCATCTGCGAGAGCTTGAGCATGTTTTCCAAATGGATGGTCGACAGCGGTGCCTCGCGCGGCACCAGGATCAGCTGGCGACGCTCTTTGAGGGTGACGTCGGCGGCGCGCTCGATGAGGTTGTTGCAGGCGCCGCTGGCAATGGCCGACAGGGTACCCGTCGAACACGGCACGACCACCATGGCGGCCGGGGCGCCCGAGCCCGAGGCCACGGGCGACATCCAGTCCTCCTTGCCATACACGCGAATCTGTCCGGCGGCCGCGCCCGTGTATTCGGTGAGAAACGCCTGCATCGCCTGGGGCTTGGGCGGCAGCAGCACGTCGGTCTCGGTCGACATTACCAGTTGCGCGGCCTTGGAGATCAGAAAGTGCACCTCACGGTCTTCACGCACCAGGCAGTCGAGCAGGCGCAGGCCATACTGCGCACCCGAAGCGCCGGTCATCGCCAGGGTAATACGCTGCGGCCCGCTCACTTCAGCGCCTCGGCCAGCTTGCCGTGCAACCCGCCAAAGCCGCCGTTGCTCATGATCACCACCTGGGTGCCCGGCTGCGCCTGGCTCTTGACCCGTTCGATGATGGCTTCGAGGCTGTCAGCGACCACCGCCGGCACCTTGCAGTGTGCCGCTGTCGCGGCCAGGTCCCAACCCAGGTTGGGCGGCGCGTACCAGATCACCTGGTCGGCGTCGTTGACGCTCTCGGGCAAGCCATCGCGGTGGGCGCCAAGCTTCATCGAGTTGGAACGCGGCTCGATCACCGCGATCACCGGCGCATCACCCACGCGCTTGCGCAAGCCGTCGAGGGTGGTGGCGATGGCTGTCGGGTGGTGAGCGAAGTCATCGTAGATCGTCACGCCGTTGACTTCGGCGACCTTCTCCATGCGCCGCTTGACGCTCTTGAACGCGCTCAGGGCGTCGATGCCCATGGCCGGCACCACGCCGACGTGCCGCGCGGCCGCCAGGGTCGCCAGGGCGTTGGCGACGTTGTGCTGCCCGGTGAGCGCCCAATCGACCACACCCTGCACTTCACCCTCGAAGCTCACTTCGAAGCGCGAACCATCGGCGCTGAGCAGGTTTACTTGCCACTGGCCGCCAGCACCAGTGGTCTGCACTGGCGTCCAGCAACCCATGCCAATCACGCGCTCGATGGCCTGTTCAGTGGTCGGGTGGACGATCAGCCCTTCGCTTGGAATGGTGCGCACCAAATGATGGAATTGCCGCTCGATGGCCGGCAAGTCCGGGAAGATGTCTGCATGATCATATTCAAGGTTGTTGAGGATCGCCGTGCGCGGACGGTAATGGACGAACTTGGAGCGCTTGTCGAAGAAGGCGCTGTCGTACTCGTCGGCCTCGACCACGAAGAATGGCGTCTGGCCAAGGCGCGCCGACACCGCGAAGTTCTGCGGCACGCCGCCGATGAGAAAGCCCGGGCTCATGCCCGCATGCTCCAGCACCCAGGCCAGCATGCTGCTGGTGGTGGTCTTGCCGTGGGTGCCGGCCACGGCGAGCACCCAGCGGCCTTGCAGCACATGGTCGGCCAGCCACTGCGGGCCGGACACATAGGGCAGGCCCTTGTTCAGCACATGCTCCACCGCCGGGTTGCCCCGCGACAGGGCGTTGCCGATCACCACCAGGTCAGGCGCCGGGTCCAGCTGGGCCGGGTCGTAGCCCTGGGTCAGCTCGATGCCCTGGGCCTGCAGTTGCGTGCTCATCGGCGGATAGACGTTGGCGTCGGAACCGGTGACCCGGTGGCCCAGTTCCTTGGCCAGTACCGCCAGGGAGCCCATGAAAGTGCCGCAAATACCGAGAATATGAATGTGCATGATCGACCTCGCAAAACGTCGAGGCAGGGTAGCCCAGGGCGCGGGAAATCGCACCCGCTGTTTCGCTCAGCGGGCGCGTGCGATGCCGTGCTTGCGCAGTTTTCGATACAAGGTGTTGCGGCTGATGCCCAGGTGGCTGGCGACGTGGGTCATGTGCCAGCGGTGCTGGTCGAGCATGGAGAGCAAAGCGTCGCGCTCGGCGGTATCGAGCGGAGTTTGCGCGGACCTGTGGGAGCGGCGGTTCGGCGCCCCGACTTGCCCGAGAATGGGAACACCGCCGTCATCTGGGTCCTGTGGCGTCGGACCTGAGGCCGTCGAGGACAAGCCAGTTCCTGCAGGAGGCGCCTTGACGATTGCGGGTAGATCGCCGTAGCGGATGCGATTTCCCTCGGCCAGCGCGACCAGTGTGCGCAGCACATTACGCAACTGCCGCACATTCCCCGGCCAGGCGAAATCGAGCAATGCCCGTCGCGCTTGGGACTCTATATGAACCACTTGGCCATCCGCTTCTTGCTGCAACAGAAAGTCCAGCAACTGTGCCTTGTCACTGCGCTCTCGCAGCGCTGGCAAATCCACTTCCAGGCCATTGAGCCGATAGTAGAGGTCTTCGCGGAAGCTGCCCTGCCGCACCCGCTCAAGCAGGTCGCGGTGGGTGGCGCTGATGACGCGCACATCGACCGCCTGGGGCTCGCCGCCGATGGGCACCACACAGCGCTCCTCCAAGACCCGCAGCAGGCGGGTCTGCAAGCCCAGCGGCATGTCGCCGATCTCGTCGAGGAGCAAGGTGCCGCCATCGGCCTGGAGAAGTTTGCCGCGCATGCCCTCCTTGCGCGCGCCGGTAAAACTGCCGCCGCGGTAGCCGAACAACTCGCTCTCGATCAGGCTTTCAGGAATCGAGGCGCAATTGATGGCCACGAATGGCTTGTCCCGGCGCGGGCTGGCCTGATGCACTGCCAGGGCGAAGGCCTCTTTGCCGCAACCGGTCTCGCCCTTGAGCAACAGCGGCACATCGCGCTCGAACACCCGCACGGCGCGATGGAAGTCGTTCTGCAGGGCCGGGTCGAGCAGGCAGATACGCGGCGTCGGCGCGGTCGGTGCCTGCGGTGTGGCCGCGGGCACCGACCACACCGGCATGCGGGTCTGCCCACGCAGGCTGGCGAACACCTGCCGGCCATCGCGCGCGCGCAGGGGCCAGGCGGTGCTGCCTTGGGGCGTGGCGCGGCCGAACAGCTCATCCTCGGCGCACTCGAAAAACATGCCCACCGGCTTGCCTAGCACGCCGCCGCGGGCCGTGCCCAGCAGGTTCAAGGCGCTCTGGTTGACGGCACAGATCCGCCCTTGGCCATCGAACGCCAGCAGGCCCTCGCTGAACAGGCCGACGGATTCGGCCTGAAGGTGGAAGCGCAGCAACCATTGATGCTCGAAGTGACGCAGGAAATAGCAGCTCTCGATCATCTTCGCCGAGAGATTGACCAAGGCCATGGTGTGGAATTGGCTCTGGCGCGACACCTCCGAGCGCGCCGAGGACACATCGAGCACCGCCAGCAGCTCGCCATGCGGATCGAAGACCGGGCTGGCCGAGCAGGTCAGGCCGGTGTGGCGACCGCGGAAATGCTCATCCTGGTGGATGGTCAGGGCCTGGCGCTCGACCAGGCAGGTGCCGATGCCATTGGTGCCCTCGCGGGCCTCGCTCCAGTCAGCGCCCAACCACAGGCCGGCTCGCTCGAAGATACGCCGCTCGCTGGGCGCGGTGACGCAGTTGAGGATGACCCCGCGGGCATCGGTCAGCAGCACGGCATGGCCGGCGCCGGAGAGTTGCTGGTGCAGGCTGTTCATCTCATTGTCGGCGATCTGCAGCACCTGCTGCAGGCGCTCGCGGCTCTCCAGCAGGCGGCCATGCTCAAGTACGGTCGGCGCCTGGCCGAGCGCTGGGTCCAGGTGGTAGTCCTCCAGACAGCGTAACCAGGAGCGGGCGATAGACGGGTCGCTGCCCGGCCCCTGGGCATTGCCCTGGGCCACGGTGAGCACTTGCCGGGCGTGACGGCTGAGATGATGGTTCTGCATTTTTATTGATCTGCGCAGAGGAGTCCGCTTCAGCATCCCCCACCAGCCAAGGCTTTGCAACGCCACCTTGACCATCGGGTCACAGCCTGTGCCGTTCACGGCACAAAGTGTCACAAGCGGCGTGTCACGCCTGCCACAGCCGCCGCTGCCGTCCGCCGTAAGCCCTTGATTGCCAACGACCGCAAAACGCTGGCCCGACCTTTGCTCTACGCTTCTTATCCTGCCCCAACAAACACAACACCAGGAGACACATCATGCGTTACGCACATCCCGGTACCGAAGGCGCGAAGGTGTCCTTCAAGAGCCAATACGGCAACTACATCGGTGGTGAGTTCGTTCCTCCGGTAAAGGGTGAGTACTTCACCACCACCTCGCCGGTCAACGGCAAGCCCATCGCCGAATTCCCACGTTCGACCGCCGAAGACATCGACAAGGCCCTCGACGCCGCGCACGCTGCCGCCGATGCCTGGGGCAGCACTGCAGTGCAGGCACGCTCGCTGATCCTGTTGAAGATCGCCGACCGCATCGAGGCCAACCTGGAAACCCTGGCCATTACCGAGACCTGGGACAACGGCAAGGCCATCCGCGAAACCCTGAACGCCGACATCCCGCTGGCGGCCGATCACTTCCGCTACTTCGCTGGCTGCCTGCGCGCCCAGGAAGGCAGCGCCGCCGAGATCGACGGCAACACCGTGGCTTACCACATCCATGAGCCCCTGGGCGTGGTCGGCCAGATCATCCCATGGAACTTCCCGATCCTCATGGCCGCCTGGAAACTCGCCCCGGCCCTGGCCGCCGGCAACTGCGTGGTGCTCAAGCCGGCCGAGCAGACCCCGCTGGGCATCACCGTGCTGGTCGAACTGATCGGTGACCTGCTGCCGCCAGGCGTGCTCAACGTCGTGCAAGGCTATGGCCGCGAAGCCGGCGAAGCCCTGGCCACCAGCAAGCGCATCGCCAAGATCGCCTTTACCGGCTCCACCCCGGTTGGCTCGCACATCATGAAGTGCGCCGCCGAGAACATCATCCCGTCCACCGTGGAACTGGGTGGCAAGTCGCCGAACATTTTCTTCGAAGACATCATGCAGGCCGAACCCTCCTTCATCGAGAAGGCCGCCGAGGGCCTGGTGCTGGCTTTCTTCAACCAGGGCGAGGTCTGCACCTGCCCATCGCGGGCGCTGGTACAGGAGTCGATCTACCCGGCCTTCATGCAGGAGGTGATGAAGAAGATCCAGCAGATCAAGCGCGGCGATCCGCTGGACACCGACACCATGGTCGGCGCCCAGGCCTCCGAGCAGCAGTTCGACAAGATCCTCTCGTACCTGGAGATCGCCGAGCAGGAAGGCGCCGAGCTGCTCACCGGCGGCAAGGTCGAGAAGCTCGAAGGCAACCTGGCCAGCGGTTACTACATCCAGCCGACCCTGCTCAAGGGCAACAACAAGATGCGTGTGTTCCAGGAAGAAATCTTCGGTCCGGTGGTGAGCGTCACGACCTTCAAGGACGAAGCCGAAGCCCTGGCCATTGCCAACGACACCGAGTTCGGCCTCGGTGCCGGCGTCTGGACCCGCGACATCAATCGCGCCTACCGCATGGGCCGCGGCATCAAGGCCGGTCGCGTGTGGACCAACTGCTACCACCTGTACCCGGCGCATGCCGCGTTCGGCGGCTACAAGAAGTCCGGCGTCGGCCGTGAAACCCACAAGATGATGCTCGACCACTACCAGCAGACCAAGAACCTGCTGGTCAGCTACGACATCAACCCGCTGGGCTTCTTCTGATCCGCCGCAAGCTATAAGCGGCAAGCTATAAGCTGCAAGAAAGAGCCAAAGCAGATCGCAGACCTCCCTTGGTCTGCTTTGGCTTGAAGCTTGCCGCTTGAAGCGTGCAGCTCAAAAACAGGTGAACACTATGCCAAGCGATCATCCCGGCAGCGCGCCGGCCAGTTCTTCTGTCGACTTCGAGCAGGTCGGCTCGGAGTATTTCCAACAACGTGAACTGAAAAAGGGCGCCGCCGGCTGGGTCCTGCTGGTGGGCCTGGGCGTGGCCTATGTGATCTCCGGCGACTACGCGGGTTGGAACTTCGGCCTGGCTCAAGGTGGCTGGGGCGGCATGTTCCTCGCTACCCTGCTGATGGCCACCATGTACCTGTGCATGTGCTTCTCTCTGGCCGAGCTGTCCTCGATGATCCCCACCGCCGGCGGTGGCTACGGCTTTGCCCGCAGCGCCTTCGGGCCGTGGGGCGGTTTTCTCACCGGCACGGCCATCCTCATCGAATACGCCATCGCCCCGGCCGCCATCGCGGTGTTCATCGGGGCCTACTGCGAGTCGCTGTTTGGCATCGGTGGCTGGATGATCTACCTGGCCTTCTACATCATCTTCATCGGCATCCACATCTTCGGCGTCGGTGAAGCCCTCAAGCTGATGTTCGTCATCACCGCCGTCGCCGCCATCGCCCTGGGGGTGTTCCTGGTCGGCATGGTGCCGCATTTCGACGCCAGCAACCTGTTCGACATTGCCCAGACCGACGCCGCCGGCGCCAGCAGCTTCCTGCCCTTTGGCTATGTCGGGGTGTGGGCGGCGATCCCCTATGCCATCTGGTTCTTCCTCGCGGTCGAAGGCGTGCCGCTGGCCGCCGAAGAGTCCAAGAACCCGCGGCGCGACCTGCCACGTGGCCTGATCGGCGCCATGCTGGTGCTGTTCGCCTTCGCCTTGCTGATTTTGGTGGTCGGGCCCGGCGGCGCGGGCGCGGACGCCCTGAAATCCTCGGGCAGCCCGCTGGTCGAGGCGCTGTCCAGGGCCTATGGCGGCTCTACCTGGATGGGCAGTTTCGTCAACCTGGTTGGCCTGGCCGGCCTGATCGCCAGCTTCTTCTCGATCATCTACGCCTATTCGCGGCAGATCTTTGCGCTGTCGCGCGCCGGCTACCTGCCGCGCAAGCTGTCCCAGACCAACAAGAACAAGGCGCCGGTGCTGGCCCTGGTCATCCCTGGGATCATCGGTTTCGCCCTGTCGCTGACCGGCCAGGGCGACCTGTTGATCCTGGTCGCGGTGTTTGGCGCTACCCTGTCCTATGTACTGATGATGGCGGCGCATATCACGCTGCGCATTCGCCGCCCCAAAATGGAGCGTCCATACCGCACCCCAGGCGGCATCTTCACCTCGGGCGTGGCATTGGTGCTGGCGTGCCTGGCGGTGGTCGCCGGGTTCCTGGTCGATCCGCGGGTAGTGATTGGCGCCGCGGTGATCTATGGCGTACTGATTGCCTACTTTGCGTTCTACAGTCGTCACCACCTGGTCGCCGGGACGCCGGAAGAGGAATTTGCCGCGATCCAGAAAGCCGAAGAGGCGCTGCACTGATCACAGTCTTACGCCGCAGGCTCGCCTGCGGCGCTTTGGAGAGGCGCTATGGCAGGTTTCGTACACACGGTCGGCAATCAGGTCTACCGCTTCGACAGCCTCAAGGATGTCATGGCCAAGGCCAGCCCGGCTCGCTCGGGTGACTTTCTCGCCGGTGTCGCGGCGGGCAACGATGGCGAACGGGTCGCCGCGCAGATGGCCCTGGCTGACATCCCCCTCGGTCACTTTCTCAATGAAGCGCTGATCCCTTACGAAGAGGACGAGGTGACTCGCCTGATCATCGACACCCATGATGCCCAGGCGTTTGCCCCGGTCAGCCACCTCACCGTCGGCGGCCTGCGCGACTGGCTGCTCGGCGAGCAGGCCGACGAAGACAGCCTGCGCGCCCTGGCCCCTGGCCTTACCCCGGAAATGGCCGCCGCGGTGTCGAAGATCATGCGCGTGCAGGACTTGGTCCTGGTGGCGCAGAAGATCCGCGTGGTCACCCGCTTTCGCGGAACCATGGGGCTGCGCGGGCGCCTGTCGACCCGCCTGCAGCCCAACCACCCCACCGATGCGCCAGCCGGTATCGCCGCGAGCATTCTCGACGGCCTGCTGTACGGTAACGGCGACGCCATGATCGGTATCAACCCGGCCACCGACAGCATCGCCTCGATCTGCGCGCTGCTGGAGATGCTCGACGCCATCATCCAGCGCTACGACATTCCTACGCAGGCCTGCGTGCTGACCCACGTCACCACCTCGATCGAGGCGATCAACCGCGGCGTGCCGCTGGACCTGGTGTTTCAGTCGATCGCCGGCACCGAGGCGGCCAACGCCGGCTTCGGCATCAACTTGAACGTGCTCCAGGAAGGCTACGAAGCCGGCCTGAGTCTCCAGCGCGGCACCCTCGGGCAGAACCTGATGTACTTCGAGACAGGTCAGGGCAGCGCCCTGTCGGCCAACGCCCACCACGGCGTCGATCAGCAGACCTGCGAGGCCCGCGCCTACGCCGTGGCCCGTCACTTCAAGCCGTTTCTGGTCAACACCGTGGTCGGCTTCATCGGCCCCGAATACCTGTACAACGGCAAGCAGATCATCCGCGCCGGGCTCGAGGACCACTTCTGCGGCAAGCTGTTGGGTGTGCCGATGGGCTGCGACATCTGCTACACCAACCACGCCGAAGCCGACCAGGACGACATGGACACCCTGCTGACCCTGCTTGGCGTGGCCGGGATCAACTTCATCATGGGTATTCCGGGCTCCGACGACATCATGCTCAACTACCAGACCACCTCCTTCCACGACGCGCTTTACGCCCGCCAGACCCTAGGCCTAAAGCCCGGCCCGGAATTCGAGGCCTGGCTGGCCCGCACCGGCATTCTCACCCAGGCCGATGGCCGGGTGCGCTTCGGTGACAACCTGCCACCGGCCTTCCGCCAGGCCCTGGCGCAGCTAGGATAGAGGTGAGCATGGACCGACAGACACCGAGCACCGACAACCCCTGGCTGGCCCTGCGCAGCCTGACCCCGGCGCGCATAGCCCTGGGCCGCACCGGCACCAGCCTGCCGACCGCCGCGCAGCTGGATTTCCAGTACGCCCACGCCCAGGCCCGCGACGCCGTGCACCTGCCCTTCGACCACGCCGGCCTACGCGCCCAGCTCAGCGAACACGGACGCGACAGCCTGCTGCTGCACAGTGCGGCCAGCGACCGTAACCTGTACTTGCAACGCCCCGACCTGGGCCGACGCCTGGATGAAGACTCGGTCCGGCAGCTGCGCGAGCATGCCCAAGCCGCTCCGGGCGGCGTGGACGTGGCGATCGTGATCGCCGACGGCCTTTCGGCCCTGGCCGTTCATCGCCACAGCTTGCCCTTGCTCACCCGCTTCGAGGAACAGGCGGCCGCCGATAACTGGTCCATGGCGCCCGTGGTGCTGGTCGAGCAAGGCCGGGTCGCGGTGGCTGATGAAGTCGGCGAACTGCTCGGCGCGCGCATGACTGTCATGCTGATCGGCGAGCGACCCGGCCTGAGCTCGCCTGACAGCTTGGGCCTGTACTTCACCTATGCCCCACGGGTAGGCCTCACCGATGCCTACCGCAATTGCATTTCCAACGTTCGCCTGGAGGGCCTGAGCTATGGCATGGCCGCCCACCGCCTGTTGTACCTGATGCGCGAGGCGTGCCGCCGGCAATTGTCGGGGGTCACGCTCAAGGACGAAGCGCAGCTGCAGACGCTGGAAAACGACAACCCGGATGACAAAAAAGGAAACTTTTTGCTCGGCGGCGGGTAAAAATCATGTCACGCAGAGCGGATTGCGCTTTCACCCTGCATTGGGCAGCATTCGCATGGAAGGCTGCTGGTAATCCGCCGCTTCCCCAATGGACGCTGAGGCCTGCTTATGCGCATCATCCAAGCCACCCTGGAACACCTGGACCTGCTCGCCCCGCTCTTCGTCAAATACCGCGAATTCTATGGGCAGCTGCCTTACCCGGACACCTCGCGCCGCTTCTTGGAAAAACGCCTCGAACGCGGCGAATCCGTGATCTACCTGGCCCTGCCGGACGATGACGACACGCGGCTGATGGGGTTCTGTCAGCTCTACCCGAGCTTTTCCTCCCTGTCGCTCAAACGCGTATGGATCGTCAACGACATCTATGTCGCCGAAGACTTCCGGCGCATGCTGGTGGCCGATAACCTCATGCGCGAAGCCAAGAAGATGGCCAAGGAAACCAACGCGGTGCGCCTGCGCGTGTCCACCAGTATCGGCAACGAGGTGGCGAAGAAAACCTACGAGTCGATGGGCTTTCGTGAAGACACCGAGTTCAAGAACTACATCCTGCCGATCAACGGCGACTGATCATGCGCCTGGCAGGCACCCGCCTGCCGGTTCATCCCGCCGAAACCCTCAGCTACAAACTGTCCGGGCACAATCCTGACATAGCCGTATAATGGCCCTCTTTCATGTGTGAAAATTTACCCAGCCCAGGGCGACCAAGCCTACGCCCTTCGCATTGACCGTCATCGCGTGCCCGTAGCTGCGGGTCTAGAACACAGGTGCTGTACATGGACTTCAACCCGCTTGACCTTATCCTGCATCTCGACGCTTACCTCGATCTGCTGGTCAACAACTACGGTCCCTGGATCTACGCCATCCTGTTCACGGTGATCTTCTGCGAGACCGGCTTGGTGGTGATGCCCTTCCTGCCGGGCGATTCGCTATTGTTCATCGCCGGCGCGGTGGCCGCCGGTGGTGGCATGGACCCGGTACTGCTGGGCGGCCTGCTGATGGCGGCGGCAATCCTGGGGGACAGCACCAACTACGTGATCGGGCGAACGGCGGGCGAGCGGCTGTTCCGCAACCCCACGTCGAAGATCTTCCGCCGCGACTACCTGCAGCAGACCCATGACTTCTACGAGCGTCATGGCGGCAAGACCGTCACCCTGGCGCGCTTCCTGCCGATCCTGCGGACCTTTGCCCCGTTCGTCGCCGGTATCGCCAAGATGCATTACCCGCGCTTCCTGGGTTTCAGCGTCGCGGGCACCGTGCTTTGGGTGGGCGGCCTGGTGACCCTCGGCTATTTCTTCGGCAACGTGCCGTTCATCAAGAAGAACCTGTCGCTGATGATCGTCGCCATCATCATCCTGTCGCTGGTACCGATGATCATCGGCCTGCTCCGCGGCCGCCTTGGCCGCACCGCCAAGGCCCACTGACCTTCGGCATGTGGTCCCTGCGCACCTGGCGGCGCCAGCGCACGCTGGCGCGCCACCCGATCGAGCCGCAGCGCTGGCACGCCGTGCGCCAGCGCCTGCCGCTGCTCGACGGCATCAGTGAGGAAGAGGAGCGCTGGCTGCAGCAGGCCAGCGTGCTGTTCCTGCACGACAAGCACCTGACGGCCTTGCCCGGGGTCGAGCTCGATGACGAACAGCGCCTGTTCCTCGCCGTCCAGGCCCAATTGCCGCTGCTGCACCTGGGCGAACTGAACTGGTACCAGGGCTTCCACGAAATCATCCTCTACCCGGACGACTTCGTCAGTCCCCAACGCCACCGCGACGCCAGCGGCGTGGAGCACGAATGGGACGGCGAGCACAGCGGCGAGGCCTGGCAGCAAGGCCCGGTGATCCTCGCCTGGCCCGGTGTGCTGGCCAGTGGCGGCTGGGAGGGCTACAACCTGGTCATCCACGAGCTGGCGCACAAGCTCGACATGCTCAACGGCGATGCCAACGGCCTGCCCCCGCTGCACGACGCCATGCGTGTCGCCGACTGGGCCCAGGCCATGCAGCAGGCTTTCGATGACCTGAACCGCCAATTGGACCAGAACCCCGACGCCGAGACCGCCATCGACCCGTATGCCGCGGAAAACCCCGCCGAATTCTTCGCCGTGACCAGCGAATACTTCTTCAGCGCGCCCGACCTGTTGCACCAGGCCTACCCTGCCGTTTACCGCCAATTCAGTCTCTTCTACCGCCAGGACCCACTGGCCCGCCTCGAGCGGCTGCAGCGTGAGCACCCTGAGTACCGTGAGTATTGAAGCGTCAACCTCACTGCCGCTAACGTCGTCCTTACAGCCCCACCCCCGGACATCAGCCCAAGCGTGGCAACCCCGTCGGAATGTGCCTATAATCGCGACCAATTTTTGGTCAAACATGGGGGCACTGCCCAATGAGCTACAGCAAGATTCCGGCTGGCAAAGACCTGCCGAACGACATCTACGTCGCCATCGAGATCCCGGCCAACCACGCGCCGATCAAGTACGAAATCGACAAGGACAGCGACTGCCTGTTCGTTGACCGTTTCATGGCTACCCCAATGTTCTACCCAGCCAACTACGGCTACATCCCCAACACCCTGGCCGACGACGGTGACCCGCTCGACGTGCTGGTCGTGACCCCATACCCCGTTGCTCCAGGTTCGGTGATCCGCGCCCGTCCGGTCGGCATCCTGAACATGACCGACGACGGCGGCGGCGACGCCAAGGTCATCGCCGTACCGCACGACAAGCTGTCGCAGCTGTACGTCGACGTGAAGGAATACACCGACCTGCCAGCGCTGCTGCTGGAGCAGATCAAGCACTTCTTCGAGAACTACAAGGATCTGGAGAAAGGCAAGTGGGTCAAGATCGAAGGCTGGGAGGGTGCTGACGCTGCCCGCGCGGCGATCACCAAGTCGGTGGCTGCCTACAAAGGCTGAGCCTGGCTTGCATGAAGAACCCCGCATCCGCGGGGTTTTTTACTTTTGGCTCTTCGCATTCCTCAGCCCGATTCCGCCTGTAGGATTGGTAATGCACTCCTACGCCATCTTCGGCAAATTCCTGCGAACCCGCTGATTTCCTACAATAAATCTGAACCCATCGTTTATTTCCCCAGGCGTCACTGCTCGATAGACTGGAGCCCATGAAAAGCTCTGGTGAACGCCTGAAAGCCCTCCTCCAGGAGTGCAACCTGACCGCCTCCGACTTTGCCGCCCAGCGCAAGGTTACGCCCCAGCATGTCAACAACTGGTTCAAGCGCGGCGTGCCCCTCGCTCGCCTGGACGAGATCGCCGATCTGCTGTGCGTGCATCGCCGCTGGCTGCATTGCGGTCAAGGCCCAAAGTACCTCAACCCTATTCCCCGCCTGTGCACACCCTGCCCCCGGCACACGCCCGAGGCCCAACCCCCTTTCGCGCTCATGGCGCATGACGGCCAGGACGCTCCGATCCCGTTCTATTGCGTGCGCGATGGGCGCCTCGAACAAGTCCCCGGCGGCAACCTGCGACTGCCCATCCGCGCCTTGGATGCCCTGGGCGTCGCCCCGCGCGACGCCCTTTGCCTGAGCATGCCCGCGCACAACATGAGCCCCGCCCTGCCCCACGGCACCACCCTGGCCATCGACCGCAGCCTGACCCGCGTGGTCGAAGGCGAGACCTATGCCCTGCTACACAACGGCAAGCTGCGCGTCCACAGCCTCAGCCTCACCGACCAGGGCATGCTCTGCCTGCACAGCCAGGACCTGCGCAACCATCCCAGCGAGCATTTCACCCCCGCCCAGCGCCGGGCCCAAGGGCTGGAAATCATCGGCTGGGTATTCTGGTGGGCCCACCTGCGCCCCAGCCGCCCAGACTGAAACACCTTGCAAGATTTTTTGCTGGGCATCCCGCGCCAGGCCTTGTATCCTACGCGGCACTTTTTCCTCTCCCGGCTCAGCCGCGACGTAGAGGGCCTGGCGACGCCTGACCCAGCCGTCCGCCATCTTTTTAGGCCATGTGCCGATCAGTTTAAGGCGGTTGCGGCTTACCAAAAATTAGCCAAGACCGTCCCCGAGAAGCCGGCCACAAGCCGGCTTTTTAATGCCCTCCTGAAAGCCCTTTCACCTCCGAACCCTGCTACGAATCACCGGCCAGCTCGCGCTCGATCTGCTCGATGCTGGGCAAGCTGGTCTGCAGCTCTGTCGGCAGCGACTCTACCAATTGGTATTCGGCAACGCCGATTGGGCGGGCGTTGTCACGCAAGGCATACTCGGCCACGACCTTGTTCTTGCTCTTGCACAGCAGTAGGCCGATGGTTGGGCCATCGTGTGGGTGCTTGACCTGAGCATCCACTGCGGTGAGGTAGAAGCCCAACTGTCCCAGATACTCGGGCTTGAATTTGCCGGCCTTGAGTTCAACCACCACATAGCAACGCAGCTTGAGGTGATAGAACAGCAGATCGATGAAGCACTCATCGCCGCCTACATCCAGCAGCACTTGCTGGCCGACAAAAGCGAAGCCGGCGCCCAGTTCCAGCAGGAATTCAGTCACGTGCCTGACCAGCGCGTTTTCGATCTCGCGCTCTTGGGCATCGAGGGTCAGGCCGAGGAAGTCGAAGCGGCAAGGGTCTTTCAGCGACTCGCGGGCCAGATCGGATTGCGGTTTGGGCAGGTGGCTCTCGAAGTTGCAGACTGCCTTGCCGCTGCGCTCCTGCAGGCGGGCCTCGATCTGCATCACCAGGATGTTGCGCGACCCGTTGTGCTCGATGGCCTGGGCGGCGTACCAGCGGCGGGTTTCTGGACCGGGCAGCTTGGGCTCCTCGGTGCAGAGGTCATGGCGAGACTAGAGGGCTGGTGGCGCTGTTGCAACGCCTCTCGCGGTGGAAGTAAGCGGTAGCCTCCGCTTGCTGCGGACTTATTTGCATCCCAAGTCGCCGGCGTGACTTGTCGAAAAATTTCAGACCTCGTCACTTTGGGAAGTATCCTACGCACACTGCTGCCTTTTCCCTGTTGTAGGGGACCAGTATCAGGGCTAATTTCCTCGAGTCGTCTGCTTGGCGACCGGGCGTGAGAAACCCGACGGTATTGGATGGCGGCCGTTGTGTTATGACAGCCGTGCGCGGGCAGACTTCGGTCTGGCCGGGTTCCTATACCCTCGGTTTCTCACCCCGCGTACGGCTGTCACCCTCATCCCGTGAGAAGGGTGGGTTTGATGGCTCCCGAAACGGTATAGGAGTTGCGCCATGAAAAAGATCGTCCCCGATCCCCCGCATTACGCTGCCCCCCGCAAGGTCATCACCACCCCCTACTTCACCATCCACAGCGACCTGACGCCTCCCGACTCCTTGGCCTATGCCAGCGAACTGCTGCGCGGTATCTTCGAGACTACCGATGGCTATTGCTACGCCCATGCGAACGAGCCGGGCCACGGTATGCTGGTCAACGTGCTGCATTCGGCCGAAACCGCCAAGGCCCTGATCGAACACGCGCTCGCCAAGCTGCAGGCCAGTGAGCGCCCGGAGGTGATGACATGAGCGCGCTTCCCGAGGCCGAGAATGCCACTACCGCAGGTGTGACGAGCTTCATTACCACCCAGAATCCGCCCATGGACTTGTTCCGCATCAGCCCTGGCGTGCCCTGCGATTACGCCCTGGAACAGGCCTCGACCTTGATGGGGTGCGTGCACAAGCTGATCCTCGCGGGGGCTGTGTATGAGGATGGCGACATGATCTGGGCCGCCTATTACCTGAGCGGGTTTGCCAAGGCGATCCTCGCGGATGTGGAGGCTGGGCGGATGCGGAGCAAGCGGGAGAAGGGTGTTCCGAAGGCTTAGAAAAGGCTGGTTCACGCCGTATGTGTAGTGGGCTTGCTCGCGATGGGGCCAGACTGGACAACATCGTTGTATGGCACGGGCTGCGCCCGTCTTCGCGGCGTCCCGGCAAGATCCGCTCCTATCAAACAAAATCTAACCTGCTGTTTTAATTGGCTTTATTCAAGCTACTTTCACCAGCTCCATACCCAGCCGCCGGGCCTTGCGCAGCAAGGCCCGGTATTGGCGCTCTTTGCTTTGC
>Ga0160433_100166_pt1 | contig 55536 bp, 45 predicted proteins | sample HID1972K_E0MG_FD_108235 | JGI IMG/M metagenome (GOLD analysis project Ga0160433, IMG submission 108235) | Enriched pill bug-associated microbial communities from UW Madison campus, WI, USA - HID1972K_E0 MG | ecosystem: Host-associated > Arthropoda: Insects > Digestive system > Unclassified ...
AACAAAGGTATGGTACGCGGCACGGCCGGTCCCGTAGTATATCGCGGGTACCGCGATATGAACATCATTCAGGGGAAACCCCGCAAATTCAAGCAGACCAGCGAGAGCATCCGTGCCTCCACCGAGTTCGGTCTTTCCAGTACAACGGCGGCGGTTATCCGCAATGCATTTCAGCCGGCCTATATCCATCGGGACGGAAAGGCGGTGAGCCGCAGCACGCAGCTGGTGTATCGGGGCATCCGGGGCAGCCAGAGTGGAAGCGTGGGTCGGCGCGACCTGCATGATGCGGATCTCGACAGCATCATCGGGATGGACTTCAATATCAACAGCCGGCTGAGCGAAGTGCTGCAGGTCAGTCAGCGGGTAGAGCGTGATGAGCAGGGTAGGATCAGCGTTTTTATGGGTGCTTTGAATGCTAAAACAGATCTTAGGGTACCGCTGAGCATCAGCAAAGAAGTCAGCAAGTACCGCATTCGTTTCAGCCTGATCGGCTTCAATTTCAGGAAGGAATACTACGAATACCTGGAAGTCAAAGACGTAGAGCTGCGTAAACACGGACAGCTGGAAGCACAGGAGATCCGGTTTGAGACTCAGCCCGAAGCAGACCAGCTCCTGATGCTGAGCGTATCGCTGCTGGCTTATAGAGAAACACGAATGGAGGAAGGATACGTCCTGTTGAATAGTAAGGAGTTCAGTCCCTGCGCGATAATCGCCGCTTATGCAGCTGAAGAGCCGGGAGAGTTGCCAGAAGGGCCTGTAAATATGGAGCTCAGCGAGGCGCAACAAACACGGGGAGCATCTTTTTATAATATGTGTTATGAAGGTAACAGGCTGCTACGTGATCAGAAACGAAGGAAAGAGAAAACAACAAAAACGGCTACAACGGCGACGAAGAAACGGCCGAAAGAAGATGGAGACAATACACATTTCCAGGTAGGGAAGAGGGTCTCGTTTTCTTCCAGACCATAGGTTATTCTCTCTCAGGAATTCGATTGGTCTAATTACTTTGTCATAAAATACGGCAGCAGATCTGAGTTTACAATTTAGTATTTAGGTTTGTATCAGTAAATCGTATTTATATGGAATCAATAAACGGAAAGATAGCACTGGTAACCGGAGCAGGGAAAGGTATTGGTAAAGCAATAGCTTTAGCCCTGGCTAATGAAGGTGCACATGTAGGCTTGATAGCAAGGACTGAAAGTGACCTTGAAAGTCTGGCAAAAGACATCGAAGCGAAAGGAGTAAAGGCCGCAATCGCAGTGGCAGATGTAAGTAGCATCGACTCCGTTAATGCAGCAGTCGCAAAAATTCAGCAGGCTCTCGGAAATATCGATATACTGATAAACAATGCCGGCATCGCTAAGTTTGGAAAATTTCTGGATTTAGAACCAGAGGAGTGGGAAGCACAGGTAAAAGTGAATTTATTCGGCGTTTATTATGTAACCCGGGCTGTCATATCGCAGATGATCGAAAGAAAAACAGGCGACATTATAAATATCTCTTCGACTGCGGGTTTGAAGGGTGCGGCAACGACTAGTGCTTATAGTGCTTCAAAGTTTGCTCTCTTAGGCTTAACAGATTCCCTGATGCAGGAAATGCGCAAACACAATATCCGCGTAACGGCACTCACGCCTAGCACCGTTGTAACAGATCTTGCGAAAAGTTCAAATCTGATTAACAATAACGAGGATCGGGTAATGCATCCGGAAGATCTTGCAGAGCTTATCATCTCACAATTAAAGCTGAACAGACGGGTGTTTGTAAAAGACTCCTCTATGTGGTCAACCAATCCTTAGAGTCTTTGAACTCTTTAAAACAAAAAGGAGCTGCACGCGGCAACTCCTTTTTGTTTTAAAGAGCTATACACTACCTCTTGTCGGGTGTGGCTTCAAACTAGTCAGATCTTTGATCTTTACTACTTCTCCCTTATCTATACTCTGTCTCGCCGCGATACCTACCAGAATAGACATTGCCCCATCACGGCTACCTGCGCCTTGTTTATAAGGATCCGGTCCTGGATTAAACAGCTGTTTTCTTAAGCGTTTGTCTCCACCGCCATGTCCTTCTTCCGTATTGTCTATACGGATATATTCTGTCTCTCCGAAGTTCTTCGTAACCTGGATCTCGTCGTATTTTTGCATCTCCCAGGGCTGTCTCTCATGTATCCAGGCATCTAACTTACCTTTGGTTCCATTGAATGAAATCCGGTATCCTTCATAAGGTGAATAGGTAGTGAGGGAGTAGCTCACCTGAACATTGTTCGCATATTTGATCTGAACGGCCATTTTGTCGAAGATGTCAATATCCTCTTTCCAGACGCAGCCATCACGGTGATATCCGTCGTACTTTTCATTGTCTACGTACAGTTGCACAAGGCGTGGACTCTTGGTGACGTCGAAATAGAATTTACATTTATCTTTGTGGGGACAAGGGCGGCAATGGGTATGCCGGAACGGATTGTTCTTGCCATAAAATTCCAACGCACCGTTCGCATAAACCTCTTCCGGATCGGAGTTCAACCACCAGTTTAAAAGGTCAAAATGATGCGTTGACTTATGAACCAGCAAAGAACCACCGAATTCTCTCTTTCTGTGCCATCTTCTAAAATAGTCCGCACCATGTGAGGTATCCAGATACCAATGAAAATCAACCGAAGTTACCTTTCCAATCGTATCATCATTTAATAGTTCATATATTTTTTGTCTGTGAGGTGAGTACCGGTAGTTGAAGGTTACGTAAACTTTCTTACCCGTTCTCTCTTCGGCGTCAAGGATCATCTGACACTTTTTTTCATCTGTCGTCATTGGTTTTTCAGTGATGACATCAGCTCCTGATTCCAATCCCTTAACAATCTGCTCATGATGTGTACTATCAACAGTAGTGACAATCAGTATCTCAGGCTTTGTTTCCTTTAGCATTTTGTCCAGATCGACGTAAGTCGGACAGCTTAACTTCATCATCTTCTTTGCTGTTGCGACCCTTCCAGAATTTTTATCACAAAGCCCCACAAACTCGACAGTTTGTGCATATTCCTGAAGCACTTCTGTACCCCACATTCCCGTTCCTCTATGGCCTGTTCCGACCATAGCAATCTTTTTCTTAGGTAAATTTAGAGCGGAAGCAAATAAAGAGTCTGAAAGTAGGGCGCCTGCCATTACAGTGCCTGTCTGTTGCATGAATTTTCTCCGAAGCATAATTTTTTGGTTAGTAAAACGAATCTAAAAAATTACGCTGTCAAAACACCTCCCGGGAAATAAGAAAACTATGCAATCGATCCCGTAATGAATATTTTACATGATCCTTTGCCCTGATCGTGGAGTCAGAGCGATTGAGCCTGTCCGATTCTACCCCTGATTTTTTCAGCACATTTGAGGGCTTCAGCAAGGATCTCGGCGTTTTCAATACCTTTGTTCATATTCAAGGTAGTTAAGCGTGAAACGGTCAAACATGCTGTGACACCTTGAGCTGAAATTGATACAGGCACGGCAATGTCTACAACGCCTTCAGCCAACTCACTTCTTTTGATATAGTATCCGTCGTTTTTTATCTTTTTAAGAGTGTCAAAAAACTTCTCCTGCTGGGTTTTCGTTAAATTTTCGGAGTCGCTTTCTTTTAAGCTTTCCTGTAGTACAGAGTCAGACATATAGGCCAGAAAAACTTTTCCAGATGCAGTAAGTGAAAGAGGAAACGTATTTCCTTCTTCAACTGATAAGGCTATCGGCTCCGGACTCTTTGCGTGCATGATCACAAGCACCTTGCTCATGTATAGAATACTCATATGGCAAGATTGACGAATTTGATAGGCTAATTCTTCTACCGGATACTGGGCAGCCCTGCGTAGTTCATCAATAGGTGAATGGCGATGCGAGAGATGATAAAGCTTCAATGAAAGCCTGTATTTTCCGGAGATTTCGTCTCGCAAAATGTATCCTCTGCTTTCGAGAGTAGTTAGCATCCTGTAAATTTCGTTTGCGGTTTTATCAATTCCGCCGGCAATATCTGTCTGCGACTGAGGTGTCGACTGAGATGACAGATACTCCAGTATGTCCAGACCCTTATCTAATGCCGGCGCATTGTATTTACTTTCCTTTTCTTTCATCGAGAGCGGTTTAGGTTAACAAACATACAAATCCCTATGATATGTTTTAGAAAACAGCCCTCGCGTTTTGTTAAAAATGATTTTTATATATGAAATAACTATTTATATTTGAATATACATCAACTAACTATTTCATACATCACTAACTATTTAATTACATCTAATAAAAGGGGAAACACTTATGAAAAAAAACTAGCGTAGATCTTTTCTAGAGGCTACCGGATTCTACCGGGTTATTATTAACTAACCATCAATTATCAAAAAATGCAAGCTTTTAAACTAACTCTATTTAGTTGGGGAAGGATGTGTTTAGCAGTATCGTTTCTGTTAATCCATATCTGTTATTCTGATGCTATCTATGCACAGGCCCCCGGTCCATCACTCATTTCGGGAAAAATAACCGCTGAAAACGGCGAAGAATTACCCGGGGTAAGCATCAAAGTAAAGGGAACGGCCCTCTCAACCGCATCCGATGTCAAAGGTAATTTCAAGATCTCCTCACCAGGAAGCGCTACCCTTATTTTTACATATATCGGTTTTATTACTCAAGAGGTAGCCGTTCAAAACCGTACCTCGATCAATGTCCAGCTAAAGACCGATAGCAAGGCTTTAGACGAAGTTGTTGTGATTGGCTATGGTACTCAGCGTAAGGTTAACCTCACGGGATCGGTAGCGTCTGTCAGTGGTAACACCCTTACACAAAGAGCAGCTCCAAATGCAGCTTCGCTTTTACAGGGGCGTGTGACCGGGCTACAGGTCACTCAGAATTCGTCTGAACCGGGGCGCGACAATCCGAGTTTTTTAATAAGAGGCCGCGGCTCATTCAGCGGAGGAACAGCCAACGAACCATTGGTGTTAATTGATGGAGTGACCGGATCTTTCAGCAATCTATCACCTGACGATATTGAATCTGTGACCGTTCTAAAGGACGCTGCATCTGCATCTATCTACGGCGCGAGGGCTGCGAATGGTGTAATATTAGTTACAACGAAAAGAGGGAAAAAAGGCCAGGCAGTAATTAGCTACAGAGGAAACGTAGCGAGGCATACGCCAACGGCTTTACCCGACCTGATCACTAACTCAGCGGAATACATGGAAATGTTCAATGCCGCCGCTACGAGACAAGGACTTCCTGCAACCAGCCAATACTCCCAAACTGAAATTGAAAAGTATAGAAACGCAACGGATAGAAATCAATATCCGAACTTTGACAACGTTGATTACTATATAAATCCTGCAACAGTAACTAACCATAATATTTCCGCATCAGGTGGATCGGAAAAGAGCACCTATAACTTGTCTCTTGGATATCTTGACCAAAACGCACTCATAAAAGGTTACAAGTTCAAAAGATACAATGGTCTGCTCAGTTATACTAATGATATAAGCAAGGTTGTAACGATCGGTACCTCAATAAACGCTACCTATAAAGACAGAAATGAACCTCCCTTTACAGGTGAGAACCTCGCGCTGGCAATTTATGCTGCAGGACCATTATACGGCCCGTTCCTTCCAGATGGCAGTGGCAGAATTGCTTCCAAAGCATACGCTTTTGAAGGCAGGAACCGTAATCCGCAGGAGTATTACGCCATGGGAAACCAGAGTACAAAGGAGTACAACTTCAACGGGCAGGCATTTATCGACATAAAGCCGTTTAAAGGTTTAATCTGGACCACGAAGGTTGCCATGAATTACGTGGATGAGTACTACAAGATGTATCAGAAAAATTATGATGCTTATCTCTTTCAGAAGGGATCCGCTGATGCTGATTATACACGTAATACTTTCGGGCCTGATATTCTGGGTGTTACAGATCAATACTCAAAAGTTCTGAATCCAACCATTTATTCAACGGCGACATATAACACGACGATTGCTAAGGATCATAACGTTCGCTTTCTGGCCGGTTACGAGCAGTTGTTTTATAAAAATCAGAACCTCCGAGGCCGCAGAATCAATACTGTTGCTCCGGTATTGACTGATCTTACCGGATACCTGCCAGGTCAGGAATCGCTATATTTCAACCATCCAAGACTTCCGTCGCTGCAAGCACCCTCAGAATGGGCCATGCGCTCTTTCTTCGGAAGTGCCAACTATAATTTCAAAGGAAAATACTTGTTAGAAGTTAACGCGCGATATGACGGAACATCTAAGGTATCGCCTGATTATCGTTGGGGTTTCTATCCCTCTGTTTCAGGAGGCTGGATAGTTTCGGAAGAAAGCTTCGTTAAAGATCGGTTTAACTGGTTGAGTAACTTTAAACTGAGAGCATCGTATGGAATTCTTGGAAACCAGGACGTGGGTACCTATTTGTACCAGGATAATCTGGTCATTAACAATATTTTTTATCCATTCGATAATAACACGTTACAGCAGGGTGCTGTAAACAATGTTTTCCGGGATCAGAGTCTGAGATGGGAGTCAACCAAGATGCTCGACCTGGGTCTGGATCTGGACATCAAAAACGGTCTCTTAGGGCTTACGTTTGACTGGTTTAATAAAACCACTTACGATATTCTGGCCAGCCAGCCAATTCCGGCAAGTCTCGGTTTGAATGCACCTACACTTAATGACGGAAGGATGCGTAATCGTGGTATTGAACTAGGACTTACACATCAGAATAGAATAGGTGAGGTTACCTACGGAGCTAACGCTCTTGTATCTACAGCAAGAAATGAAGTGTTGGATATACGTATCCCTGCAGAGTCTGGTGCCAACATCAGAAGGATCGGACTCCCTTACGACGCACACTACCTCTATGTTTGGGACGGGATCTTCCAGGTAGAAGATATCGGTAATCCGGATGTTCCCAAACACGCATTGAACATGAACCCAAAGGCTGGTGATCTTAAAATGAAAGATCTGAACGGTGATGGGCTCGTAGACGTGAATGACAGGACGGTCGTCGACGGATATTATCCGGATTTCTCTTATTCCTTCGGTTTCAATGTAGGCTATAAAGGCTTCCAATTGAACGCATTCTTCCAGGGTGTAGAAGGAATAAAGAGCAGAGTTAACAACTGGGGTATCGATCCGTTTATGCAAGGCACTGCGCCTACTACAAAATGGAGGGATGCATGGACTCCTGAAAACAGAAGTAATGAGCTGCCTGGCATTTATATCGCCGGCTACTCTGGAGTTGCAAACTACGGCAGCTCTACTTATTATCTGCAGGATGCATCGTACCTGAGACTTAAAAATATCATGCTTTCTTATGATGTACCGGTTGCACTGGCTAAGAAAGTAGGAGCTAAAAATCTGGGTGTATATGTATCAGCAGATAACCTCTTCACCATTACCAAGTACGAAGGTGGTGACCCGGAGCGTGCCAGCCCGACAGGTAACTACGCCCAATACCCTCAGGCGAAGATCTATAACGTGGGACTTAATGTTAAATTTTAAAAAACTGCCATGCGACATACATTTAAAATAGCCTGTGTGCTGACTGCCAGTATTCTACTGGGAAGCACTGCCTGTAAAAATGATTTTTTAGACCGGAATCCATTAAATAGTATTTCAAGCCAGATATTCTGGACTTCGGAAGCTGATGTTCAAACAGGTCTTACCGGGGTATATTCGCGCCTTCAGCAGAATTTCCTCGGATACGAACGCGTATATCTGGATGGTCTTAGTGATAATGCCTACCTGGATCCAGGGAACGGGAACCAGCCCAATATGCAGATACTTACTACCGGCGGCATAAACGCCGGCGTCACAGGCGCCCTTGCGAATATGTACAGTACGCCATACCGTGCCATATCATCCTGTAACTATTTTCTGGATAATATCGACAAGGCTCCTGTATCGGAAGAGAATAAAAACAAATACAAAGCTGAAGCACGCTTTATCCGTGCCTTGTGTTATTTCGACCTCGTTCAGATGTTTGGAGGTGTTCCGGTTTACAGGAACTACCTAAAATCGCTGGACGAATACAAAATAGCTAAAAGCAGTCAGGAAGAGGTTTATACCTTGATTGAAGAAGATCTCGATTTTGCCATCCAGCATCTGCCAAATACCAGGTATAATGGCCACGCAGTGAAGGGAAGTGCTCAGGGGATTAAAGCCAGAGTGCTCGTTACTCAGCAGAAGTGGGCTCAGGCCGTCACTGTACTTGAAGAATTAATGAGCAGTGCATCCGGCCTTTTCGCTTTATCGAATAATTATGCTGCTTTATTTACGTCTGCCGGACAAGCAAATGCTGCAGTTAATTCAGAAATTATGTTCTCAACTCAATATCTTGGTCCTGTAAACCCGCAACGTACAAGTCCCGGCGCTGCAGGCATGAACATTGAGCTTGGCTGGTGGTCTATGATGCAACCGTACAAAGATCTTGCTGACGATTACGAAATGAAAGACGGGCTTCCGGCAGGTGAGTCCACATTGTATGATCCCGCTAATCCTTATGCGAACCGTGATCCACGTTTGGATTTAACAGTCAGGCTACCGGGTGAGGTTTGGAGAAATCCCTCGGGTACAGCATGGTCGGATAGCTATACTACGGCTACCGGTTTCCTGGTTGAAAAATATGTAGACCTTTCACAAGCTCCGTTTACTTCGGCAACAGCTACTACTACTGATCAGGACTATATTCATCTTAGATACGCCGATATTCTGCTGATGTATGCAGAAGCAAAAAATGAGGTTTTAGGGGCTCCGGACCAATCCATATATACCGCTATCAATCAGGTGCGATCCCGCACTGGTATCAATATGCCCCCGGTCGATCAGGCAAGATACAATACAAAGGAAAAGTTACGTGACTATATCCGGCATGAGTACAGGGTTGAGTTTGCCCTTGAAGGTCAGCGTTATAACGACCTCAAAAGGTGGAAACTTGCACATGTCAAACTTCCTTTATTGAAAACCCCAAGCAATACGCCTCTTGTTTTCAATGAAAACAACTATCTTTTGCCATTCGCATTGTCCGAATTATTAAACAACCCGCAGCTCGTACAGAATCCGGGTTACAATTAACATAGCACATGAGAAGGTGGTAAAGCCGCCTTCTCCATTTACTTATTTCAATATGCCAGATACAATAACGCTAAAAGGAATTACATGGAATCATAGCAGAGGACTTGTACCGATGGTTGCAACGGCTCAGCGATTTTCAGAATTACATCCGGGAGTTGAAATCTTCTGGGAAAAACGCAGCCTTCAGCAATTTGCAGACTTTTCGATAGAAGAGCTTGCCAAAAGATTTGACCTCCTGGTAATCGATCATCCCTGGGCCGGTTTTGCTGCTAAAAAGAGATCAATTATACCATTGGATGAGGTGCTACCTGGGGAGTTCCTTATCAACCAGCAGCAAAACTCTGTAGGCCATTCTTACGAAAGTTATACCTACGATAATCATCAATGGGCATTACCAATCGATGCTGCCACACCTGTAGCTGCAAGCAGGCCCGATTTATTGGAGAAAGCAGGCATAGGCCTGCCCGAAAATTTCGAACAACTGCTGTCCCTTGCTGATAAAGGACTCGTTGCGTTTGCAGGGATCCCGATTGACGTGCTAATGAGTTTTTATATGTTCTGCAGTTCTTTGGGCGAAGACCCTTGTCAACAGGAAGACCAGATCGTCTCTGACTCTGTTGGCATGAACGCGTTGCAAATGTTCAGAGAACTTGCCTCCCGCATAGACGTTGCTAATTTCGACAGAAATCCTATACAGGTTTATGAAGCAATGACTCAAACTGATGAAATAGCATATTGTCCGTTTGCCTATGGATATTCGAACTATGCAAGGGAGGGCTATGCTAGAAAAGTGCTCCACTTCCATGATATGATAAGCGTAAATGGTAGCTCGAATATGAGGAGTACCATCGGGGGGACCGGTCTTGCCATTTCAGCGAACTGCCCCCATATTGACATTGCGGCACAGTATGCCCATTATGTAGCATCAGAAGAATGTCAGAGTGGCCTGTACTTTGGTAATGGTGGTCAACCGGGACATTTGGGCGCCTGGTTGAATAGTAATGCTAATCACCAGACGAATAACTATTTCGCAAATACGCTTCCGGCACTGCAGAGGGCCTTCCTTCGACCCCGGTATTATGGTCATATGTATTTTCAGGATCATGCCGGTGACATCGTGCGCAGCTATCTGATGAATGGTGGAGAAGAAAAATCCGTGTTGGATGAAATGAATAAGCTGTATTTAGAGTCAAGAAAACTTCAGATGATATGAGCAGACCGCTTGAAGGATTATTAGTTTTAGAATTTTGCCAGTTTCTCGCTGGGCCATCAGCTGGCCTCAAGCTGGCAGATATGGGAGCAAGGGTAATAAAAATTGAACGGCCGGTAAAAGGAGAGGCCGGCAGACAGCTGGCTATTAAAAATATTTTTATTGATGGTGATAGTCTGCTCTTTCATACCATCAACAGAAACAAGGAATCATACGCAGCTGACCTGAAAAATCAGGATGACCTTGAAGCTGTAAAAAAACTGATTGCAAAAGCTGATGTCATTACCCATAATTTCAGACCTGGCGTAATGGAAAAGATCGGACTTGATTACGAGTCTGTAAAGGTTATAAATTCACGAATCATTTATGCAACCGTTACCGGCTATGGCAACGTGGGCCCCTGGGCTAATAAGCCTGGCCAGGACCTGTTGGTGCAATCTTTATCCGGACTGACCTACCTGTCGGGCACTGCGGATCAGGGACCCGTTCCTTTCGGCTTGTCAGTTTCGGATATCATGTGCGGCAATCATTTAACACAGGGAATCCTTGCAGCCTTAATCAAGCGTGCCAGAACAAATACTAGCGTGCTCGTAGAAGTAAGTTTACTGGAGTCTACGCTTGATCTGCAGTTTGAGGTAATCACAACGTATCTCAATGACGGCAAGAAGCTTCCGCAAAGAAGTAATGTCAGAGGTAGCGGACACGCCTATCTAAGCGCTCCCTACGGTATCTACGAGACCGCAGACGGCCACCTGGCTCTTGCCATGGGTGACCTGAACAAGATCGGCTCAGCGATCGGATGTGACATTTCTCAGCTTTACACCGATAGCATCTCTTCTTTTGACAAACGGGATGATATCCTTAAATCCCTTTCTGATACGTTTAAAAAGAAAAGAACCGGGGATTGGCTGGAGATCCTTATCCCGCGTGATATATGGTGCGCTGATGTTTTGGACTATACCGGTGCTACTGAGCTCCCTGCCTTCGAGCAGCTTGGCATCAGACAGTCTGTTCAGGTGAGTGACTCGGTGGAAATCGAAACAACAAGGAGCCCTATCCGGATCGATAGCGAGAAGCTGTTCTCGTCTAAACCTGCACCAAAGGTAGGAGCACATAATAGTACACTAAACCAGGAATTTAATATAGAAATATGAAGCCACTTGAAGGATATCTGATCATTGATTTCGGACAGTTTCTCTCCGGACCGTCGGCGAGCTTGCGACTGGCAGACCTTGGTGCCAGGGTCATCAAAATTGAAAGACCTCAGGGTGGTGATATATGCCGCTCCCTCTATACCTCGAATGTCGTTATGAATGGGGACTCATCTGTATTTCATGCGATAAACCGAAACAAAGAAAGCTTTGCAGCAGACTTAAAAGATCCCCGAGACCGCGATACAATAATACAACTGTTGTCAAAGGCCGACATTGTGTTGCACAACTTCCGGCCTGGGGTGATGGAACGTTTAGGTTTTGACTACAACAGTGTTAAATCAATTAAGCCTGATGTGATCTACGGAGAGATATCTGGCTATGGAAGCGAGGGGGAGTATAAGGACAGACCAGGTCAGGATCTCTTGCTTCAGTCGCTGACAGGCTTGACCTGGTTAACTGGAAACGCTGATAGCGGACCTGTAGCAATGGGACTTTCCATTGTTGATATGTTGGCAGGTGCGCACCTGGCTGAGGGAATCCTCGCTTGTCTGTATCGCAAAAGTGTCTCCGGAGAAGGAGGACTCGTACAGGTCAGCATGCTGGAATCAGCTTATGATTTCCAGTTCGAGACTATCACAACCTTTATGAATGACGGCGGCCAGAATCCACAGAGATCCCTGACCAGCAATGCGAACGCCTATCTGGGTGCACCTTACGGTATATATAAAACAGCGAATGGTTATTTGGCTTTAGCAATGGGATCAATTCCATTCCTGGGTGAATTGCTGGGATGCGATGCATTGGCTACTTATGCAGATGCTGCTATCGCATTTGAAAAAAGAGATGAGATTAAAAGCATACTTGGTCAGCATCTTCAAACGGATACTACTCAAAAATGGCTTTCCGTTCTCGAACCTGCTGATATATGGTGCGCTGATGTCCTCAACTGGAATCAGCTTTTCGAACATGAGGGCTTCAAAGTATTGAATATGACACAGGAAGTCAGCATGTCTGACGGTTATACGTATAACACAACCCGTTGTCCTATACGTATCGATGGAGAGCTGTTGACTTCTAAGAAGGGATCGCCAAAGCTCGGCCAGGATAACCAGAATATACTAACAGAATTCTCATTGTAAAAATTAGAACATGCACGATACATCCAAAAAACTCAGAATAGCCGTACGCAAATTCGGTCCCTTCGAGAGGGCTATGGAAATCATATGGCAACGGTACTGCGAAAGTACAGGTTGTAAAATGGAAGTCGAGATGGTGCCGATGGACTTGCATGACCTTCATAAAGCTACCATTCAAAACCGTGGTCTGGAAACTGGCGAATGGGATATCGCACACATGAACACAGATTGGATATATGAGGCATATACTGAGGGCCTTCTCGAGGACCTGAGTCCACGCATTGCCCATAGCCCGCCAATGGATTACCCAAAGGGTTGGAGTGAATCACTTCTTCAACTTCAACAGTTTGGTGACCATACTGCCGGTTTGCCTTTTCATGACGGACCCGAATGTCTTGTTTACAGGAAAGATCTGTTTACAGACCCGGATGAAATGGCAAGCTATCTGGAACGTTTCGGCCAAACGCTGAAACCGCCGGGATCCTGGGATGAATTTTACCAGATATCGCAGTTCTTTCATCGGCCTGAACAGAATCTTTATGGAAGTGTATTTGCTTCTAAAGCTGATGGTCATAATACTGTTTTCGACTTTTGCCTGCAGTTATGGAGTCGCGGTGGATCACTTACAGACGAAAGTGGAAAGATTCAGGTTAATACACCTCAAGCTGCTGAAGGCCTAGACTTTTATAGAAAACTGCTTGGCGATAAAACTGCCGTTCATCCAGATTCTCCTGAATACGAATCCGTAAAAACAGGCATGGCATTCGCAAGGGGCGAAGCAGCTATGATGGTCAACTGGTTTGGTTTTGCATCTGTTTGTGAGGTTTCTGATGACTCTAAGGTTAAAGGGAAAGTAGATGTGTGTAATCTGCCATGCACCAGCGGAAACCAGCCGGCTTCCCTGAATGTGTATTGGTTGTATACGGTTGGTGCCGGAAGCAGTCATAAAGACCTTGCATATGATTTTCTCCGCTTCGCTGTAAACTCTGAAAACGATAAAATGCTGACTCTTGAAGGAGGTATCGGGTGCCGTATGTCCACATGGTATGATGAGGAAGTGAATAATACAATTCCCTACTACCATAAACTTGCCGCTTTGCACCAACATGCAAAGTCTTTGCCTCAACAGGCTAATTGGGTCCAGGTTGCAAAGATCATTGACCAGACTATTTCAAATGCTTTAAAGACGACAATACCTTCGTCCGTGCTCCTCGAAGACGCGCAAACGAAAATTGATGAACTAAAAACACAAGAACTATGATAATACCCTATAAGCCTGATTTACCGGAAACCGTTCAGCCGATAATTATCATCGGAGCTGGAGGTATCGTGAGTGACGCTCATCTTCCTGCCTATAAAAAGGCGGGATTCCCGGTACATGGTATTACAAACAGGACAAGAGCCAGAGCTGAGAAGGTTGCCCTGGAGTTTAATATTCCGAATGTTTACGATTCTGTTGCTGATGCAGTGGCGAATGCACCGGCAAACGCTGTTTACGACATAACGATTATGCCAGACCAGTACGTCGAGGTTCTTAATCAACTTCCTGACGGAACAGCGGTCTTGATCCAAAAACCTATGGGCGACTACTTCTGGCAGGCTAAGGAAATCCTGGAGGTCTGCAGACGTAAGAAACTTGTGGCGGCTATCAATTTCCAGTTGCGTTTTGCGCCCTTCGTAGCTGCTGCCAGATATATGATTGACAAGGGAATGATCGGCGACTTGTATGATATGGAGGTCAGAGTTACTCTAAAAACACCCTGGGAGTTATTTCCTCTTGTTAAGATTCACCCCCGTCTGGAGATCCAGTATCACAGTATTCACTATATCGATCTGATAAGATCATTCCTCGGAAATCCGGAAACAGTATATGCCAAGACACTGAAGCATCCGGCCAAGAGCCTTTCTTCCTCCCGGTCAACAGTTCTGATGGATTACGGAGACACGATGCATGCTGTCATTAATACGAACCACGATCATGACTTCGGTCCACACAATCAGGAAAGTTTTATAAAATGGGAGGGCACGAAAGGTGTTATTAAGGCGAAAATGGGACTTCTTATGAATTACCCGGATGGAGTACCTGACTTGTTTGAGTACTGCATTCCTGAGGAGGGATCGCCACCTCAATGGAACACTATCCCTCTTGAAGGTTCGTGGTTTCCCGAGGCCTTCATAGGAACGATGGCCAGTCTGATGAGGTTTAAAGAGGGATCTTCAGATATACTGCATACGAGTGTAGAGGATGTCATCCAGACAATGGCTGTAGTGGAGAGTGCATACATTTCGAGTGACCAGGGTGGTGTCAGGGTGTCTGAACAATTAATAGATTAAGAGCAAAAAACGATCAACATGTATTTCAAATCAACATTTTTTGAGGATTATACCATAGGAGATAAGCGCATAACGCTTGGGCGAACAATAACAGAAACCGACTTTGTTGTGCATGCAGGTCACACTGGCGACTTTTTCCCGCATCATATGGACGCTGAATGGTGTAAGACCCAGCCATTCAAACAGCGGATTGCACACGGAACGATGATTTTCAGCATCGGCATTGGATTGACCGCTTCGGAGATTAACCCGGAAGCCATGTCAAAGGGATATGACCGGCTTCGCTTCATTAAACCCGTTGTTATCGGGGATACGATCCATTCTGTGGTGACCATTTCTGAAAAAGCTGATGCTAAAAAGCCGGAGTTCGGAACAGTTACAGAGCACGTAGAAATTATCAATCAGCATGGTGAGATAGTTCTTGTTTGCGATCACTTGTTAATGGTAAAAAGAAGTAACTAATTCCCTAACTAATCATAAGCCATGGCTTTACATAATCAGCAGGAGATACCCCGCGGCCCTAAGATTACTTCTGAGGGTGCCAACCCGTATCTTGTCCCTTTTATCCTGATATCTTGTCTGTTCTTCTTGTGGGGAATGGCGCATAATCTGGATTCTATCTTGATTCCGCATCTCAAGAAGGCATGCCAGTTAAACAACAGGCAATCCACGCTCATAGATACAGCGGTGTTTCTGGCCTACTTTCTTATGGCAATTCCCGCGGGAGCCATCTTAAATAAATGGGGCTATAAAAACAGCATCATTATGGGACTTCTGGTTTTCTCTGCTGGTGCCTTTCTGTTTGTTCCGGCAGCCGACACACGTATGTACGAGCTCTTCCTTGTCGCGCTGTTCATTATCGGGTGCGGACTAACCATCCTGGAAACAGCAGCTAATCCCTATGCCGCCGTGCTCGGAAAACCCGAAACTGCCTCAAATCGCTTGAACCTCGCGGCTTCATTCAATGGCCTGGCCGCCATGGTAGCACCCATCATAGGATCTTTGTTTATTCTTTCCGGAAAAGAATATTCAGCCGATGAACTCGCTGCGATGCCCGATGCCAGCCGGCTTTCATATCTGATGGAAGAGGCAGCTTCTGTTAAGCTGCCATACATCATTCTGGGCAGTATTCTCCTCCTGGTTGCTGTGCTTTTTTATTTTATCCGCTTTCCTGAGGTTAAACCACCCACAGAAGCATTAGCAAAAGAACGAAGCTTTCTTTCGGTATTGAAGCACCGTCACCTGTCATGGGCTGTAGCAGCTCAGTTCTTCTATGTAGGTGCTCAGGTCTGCGTCACCAGCTTCTTCATTCGCATGGCTCAACAGGGTGGGGGACTGGATGAGAAAACAGCCGCGTATTATCTTGGGGTTTATGGTTTTCTTTTTATGTTTGGACGCTTTGCAGGCACGTTCTTCCTGAAATTTATCAGCTCGCAAAAGCTGCTGTCCATCTATGCGGCAGTCAGCGTAGTCCTTTGTGTAGTAGCAATCACTGGAGACGGGGCTTATGTGATCTATGCCTTGGGAGGTTTGGGATTCTTTATGTCAATCATGTTTCCCACCATTTTTGCTCTCGGGATAGCAGGATTAGGTGAGGGAACAAAAACAGGATCCTCATGGATCATTATGGCTATTGTAGGTGGTGCCATTCTTCCTTACGTGATGGGAACTATTATCGACCTCAACCATGACGACATCCAGATCGGTTATTCTGTTCCCCTCATCTGTTATATCATTATCCTCATATTCGGAATGAGAGGCTATAAACCCTCTATTCGTTAACACCATAACATTCATACGATGCAAAGAGTAACAGCTAAATATTATATAGAAACACCACTCGACCTGAACTATGCGGCATCAGTACTCGCGGGTGAACAATCATCCGGAACTTTCGTCGCTGTGCCTGGTGAAACTGATGAACTTAAACATCGGTTCGCCGCCAGAGTTGAGTCTGTTACACCATTAGACTCTTCAACAACTCCTGCAATTCCCGGAGTAGACGTCAAGGGGGGCGTTTATCAAAGGGCGATGATCGAGGTATCCTGGTCAGTAGAAAACTTTGGTTACAACCTTCCGGTGCTTATTTCTACCCTCCAGGGTAATCTCTATGAGCTGACGCAATTCACAGGCCTGAAGTTAATGGATATTGAATTTCCGCATTCTTATTCGCAGGTCTTTGATGGTCCGAAGTTTGGTGTTGAAGGATGTAGAAAGCTAACCAATGTTTATGACAGACCTCTGATCGGTACGATCATTAAACCCAGTGTCGGTCTCAGTCCACAGGAAACAGCGGAATTGGTTCGAACTTTAGCTGGAGCAGATATCGATTTCATCAAAGATGATGAGCTGCTGTCGTCATCAGCGAACTCGCCGTTCGAGAAGAGAGTAGATGCCGTCATGCGAGTAATCAATGATCATGCCGATAAAACAGGGAAAAAGGTAATGTATGCTTTTAATATCAGCGACGATATGGATGAGATGCAGCGCAACTATGAGAAAGTACTAAGTGCCGGAGGTACTTGCGCAATGATCAGTCTGAATAGTGTAGGCATATCTGCGGCTAAGAAGATCTGTGATATTGGCGAACTGGCCATTCATGGTCATCGGAATGGCTGGGGAATGATGAACAGGCATCCTCTTCTTGGAATTGAATTTCCGGCTTATCAGAAGTTATGGCGATTAGCCGGCGTTGATCAAATTCATGTTAACGGTGTTCAGAATAAATTCTGGGAGTCCGACGATTCTGTGGTAAGATCAATAGAGGCATGTCAAAAACCTTTATTCGGAGGATATTCTGTTCTCCCGGTAGTTTCTTCCGGTCAATGGGGCGGACAAGCTCCGGAAACCTATAAGCGCACGCAGACACTTGATCTCTTATACATGGCAGGAGGAGGAATCATGGCCCATCCCGGGGGACCTGCCGCTGGAGTAACGGCTCTTCATCAGGCATGGCAGGGGGCAGTACAGGGTCTGACCGTTACTGAAACCGCCTCCAAATATCCGGAGTTCGCTTTGTCAGTTGAAAAATTTGGAAAAAAATGAAAGATTCAGATAGCAGCTTACTCATAGCGTTTTACGGAGATGATTTCACCGGTTCAACAGATGCCCTGGAATCGTTAAGCCTTGCAGGAATACGGACAGTGTTGTTTATCGATCCCCCTACTGAAAGTCAGCTGGCAAAATACGATAGACTTCAGGCTATTGGAGTCGCGGGCATGACACGATCAATGCGGCCGGAACAGATGGAGGATACCTTACAGGAAGCTTATGCAAAACTGCTGGAACTCAAACCGCGACACGTGCATTACAAGGTCTGTTCTACCTTTGATTCTTCACCAGCTATAGGAAGTATCGGTAAAGCAATTGAGACGGGTGCAAAAATATTCAAATCGAGTTTTGTTCCTCTTCTTGTAGCTGCCCCAACCCTCGGCCGTTATTGTGTTTTTGGGAACCTGTTTGCAAGAATGGGCATAGGTAGTAATGGAACGATACACCGCCTGGACAGGCATCCATCTATGATGAATCACCCGACGACTCCTTCCGATGAAAGCGACCTGCGTCTGCACCTTCAAAAACAAACAGACAAAGAAATCGCTTTAGTCGACATCCTCCAAATCGAACGTCCTGCCGAAGAAACGAAAGTAGTAGTCGAAAGGCTTGTTGAAAACGGAGCAGAGATAGTACTTTTCGATGCAATTTACGATTCTCAGATTGAACGAATCGGCGGCATACTTGACGCACAAGCCAACAAGAAAGCTCCACTATTTTCTGTTGGATCCTCCGGCGTGGGAGCGGCTTTGGCTTCTTTCTGGAAAGAAAATGGGCTCACTGCCTCTCGGAAACTACAGGGGCTTACTCGATCTGATTCACCAATCCTGGTTATTTCCGGCAGCTGCTCGCCAGTGACAGGCGCACAGATTAAGGCGGCACTGTCGGCCGGTTTTGCGGAAATACCCGTTGATCCAGAGGCATTCGAATCTTCAGAAAGGAATTCCTCATTAAAAAGTGAGTACGTAAATACGGCCCTGAAACATATTGAAGAGGGCAAGAATATCATTATACATACCAGCCGGGGTGCCGAAGATGAACGGCTGGGCAGAGCAAGAGAGGTTTTTGAGAGCGGAGGACTCAATCAGTCAGACAGCGCATACTTATATGGTACCTTGTTGGGCCAGATCGCCCGTGAGGTAGCAGCGAAAGCGAAGATTGAAAGGGTCGTCATCGCCGGAGGCGATACCTCCAGCTACGCGGCAAGGGCAATGGGTGTTGAGGCTGTGGAGATGATTGCAACCTTCGCTCCGGGCGCCCCGCTCTGCCTGGCACGAGCTCCCGGTTCGCCCCTTGACGGTCTGGAACTGAATTTTAAAGGGGGACAGGTCGGTAGGGTCGACTACTTTATCACAGCTTCTACAGGAAAATAAAAATTACTAACCAATTAAATAATCAACATGAAACTAAAGACTTTAGGACTCATCCACACATCAGCTACACTTGTTCCAATTTTTCAAAAGCTATGCAGTGACCTGTTACCGGAAGTAAGTGTATTTAACATTGTTGACGACAGCTTGATCAAGGATGTCATTGCCAAAAATCAGCTAACGAACAATACTGCACGACGCGTTGTAAATTATGTAGGCTCAGCAGCAGATGCGGGTGCAGACCTGATCATGGTTACATGTTCATCTATCGGCGCAGCAGTTGAGGCTTCTGCTGCTTTAACAAATGTACCTGTGCTAAGGGTAGATCAGGCAATGGCCGAACAAGCCGTGCAAACCGGAAGTAGAATAGGAGTGATAGCCACACTACCTACGACCCTGGAGCCAACAAGTGATCTTGTGCGAAGAATGGCTGTAAAAGCAGGGAAGGAGATAGATCTGACAGCAAAGCTGTGTGATGGAGCTTTTGAGGCGCTAATGACCGGAAATCCGGAAAAGCATGATGAAATGGTATCCCAGGCATTGATCGAGCTTTCAAAAAATGTAGACGTTATCGTTTTGGCCCAGGCGTCTATGTCCCGCGTAGTAGAAACTCTTGCACCTGAACACAAGATTGTGCCCATCCTCGCCAGTCCGGGTATTGCTATAGCACACATTGCAGAACTTCGAAAAGCATCATCCTATGAATAGTTTTCGAAAAATATGTCTTGCAGTTGCTGTGCTCGCGCTGATCAGTCTCATTGCCGGCTTATTCATGGGAAATACTTCCCTATGGCAGACTTCAGCGGTAACACTTTCTGTAAGTTTGGCAATTGGAATCGGAGCTATACCGGCTCTGCGCAATTACCAATACACAGCCTGGATTATCACGGCAGTGGTAGCTGGAATGATTTATCCATCGGCATTTTTGCAATGGGGCGATTTTGATTTACGTAATAAGTGGGTCATTCTTATAATTATACAATTTGTCATGTTCGGCATGGGTATTCAAATGAGTATCCGCGACTTTACCAGTATAGCAAGTACGGGCAAAGGGGTTTTGATTGGTCTGCTTTGCCATTTTTCCATCATGCCGCTTATGGCTGTTTTGCTTACGCAGGCCTTTGATTTCGATACAGAGATTGCAGCTGGCGTAATACTCATTGGCTCTTGCTCAAGTGGACTGGCTTCCAACGTGATGGTTTATATTGCCAGAGCTAATCTTGTGTTATCAGTAACAGTTACTGCTCTGGCGACGCTTGTCGCTCCGTTTATGACTCCCTTATTGATGAAACTTTTCGCAGGGACAATGATCGAGGTTAAATTTGTAGAAATGATGATGGAGATTATCAAAATAATGATTGTTCCCATTGGCGCAGCTTTGATCCACGATTATTTGAAAAATGCCAGTCCCCGTGGGTGGAAGTCTATCAGACTGGCGTCCCTTGTTTCAGCAGTTCTTCTTATCCTTATGCCTTTAGGCCTGTGGAGAACTCTAAATATAAACTTATCTCAGGAGTTTATGCACCTGATTGAAACGCTGAACTTCTTTGCTGGTGCCATAATTGTAGGCCTGCTATATCATTATGCTACCTTGCGATTTAAGAACCTTGATGAACTAATGCCCTATATATCCATGTTTGGTATTGTCTACTTTACTACTGTAACAACGGCAGCGGGAAGAGATAATTTATTACAGGTCGGATTTTTACTGTTTATATCCTCTGTCATTCATAATGCAGCTGGCTATGTTTTCGGATACTATCTTAGCCGCTGGTTCGGGTTGGATAAATCTTCTTCCCGCACAGTTGCCTTTGAAGTTGGACTTCAAAACGGTGGGATGGCTTCAGGGATCGCGGGTTCAATGGGAAAGCTCGGAACCGTCGGTCTTGCAGCGGCTGTATTCAGCCCTTGGATGAACATCTCAGGGTCAATACTTGCCAACTATTGGAGACGAAAGTCGCTGCGCGAAGAGGAAGAATTACGCAAAGAAGCACTTTCGACTTCGGAAGCTCGTTCAGAGTAGCTTAAATGACAATATGCTGATACTATGTGTCGAAAAGAAATCTACATTTGTTTAACACTGTTAAATTATTATACGGTACTGTTTCATGGGAAGTAAAGAGAGAATACAAAGGCAGAAAGAGGAAACGAGATCCAATATATTGGAAGCAGCATTAGAGATTGTAAAAGTAGATGGATGGCAGGCGCTGAGCATGCGAAAAATCGCTGATAAGATCGAATATACCGCTCCCATAATTTATGAGTACTTTGAAAATAAGGAAGGCATCTTATTAGAGCTTACACGTCAGGGAAATCAGTTGTTGTTGAAGGATTTCAAGGAAGCTAAAGCTGCTCACGATTCACCGGAACAGCAATTGATAGCAATGTGGACCGCATACTGGGATTTTGCATTTGCTAATACAGAGCTTTATCAATTGATGTTTGGCGTTGATATGAACTGCTGTGTGACAAGTCAGATTCCCGAAGGTGAGGCTGCAAGAAAAATCCTTATCGATTCTATTATGGAGGTAATGGATTCAGAAACACCAGACAGAGAGATGGTTTGTCGGAAATATTATACTTTCTGGTCTGTAATTCATGGCCTTATCTCAATTAATCTTGTCAGAAAATGTACGAACGACGAGAAGATGAATAGACAGATCCTGAATGATGCTATAAACGGAATTATTAAGTATATAAACGATTAATTCACTAATTCTTCAAAAAAGAAGGAAGACGCAAACATCTTCCTTCTTTTTTGAACCTTCACTTAACGATGTTAAATAACATATCAATATTAAATAATTACTATTAAATCAACCCAATGCTTTTTTTTACTCCAACACTTAACACTGTTAAATTATTAATTAACGTTATGAAAATCCCTTTAGCGCTCTCCCTGTTAGTTTTCGCTGGATGCACCAGTGAAAAAGTTCAGCTGGCTGATCCGGTGGTTCAGTCCATGCCTGTCAAATTATTAAAGAATGGTCCTCAAACTACATACATAGAATATCCTGCATCGGTCAAGGGTACTGTAGACTTAGAAATCCGGCCACAGATCTCCGGATTACTTGAAAAGATCTATATTAATGAAGGTGCCCAGGTTCATAAGGGACAGACACTCTTCAAAATCAATGATCTTCCGTTTAAAGAGGCCTTGAACAATGCAAACGCTAACCTGCAAGCTGCGAAAGCAGCAGTTTTGAATGCCCAGATTGAGGTGGATAAACTAACACCCCTTGTATCTGCCAAGGTTGTGTCTGACTTTCAGCTGCGTAGTGCTAAAGCCGCTCATCAGATTGCTATTGCCAACGTGGAGCAGGCGAAGGCTGGAGTAGCTGCGGCTAAAATCAATCTTAGCTATACCAATATTAAGTCGCCTGTGGACGGATATGTAGGTCGCCTGCCTAAAAAGCAAGGAAGTGTGGTAGGTCCGGGTGACCCCATTCCGCTAACCCAGCTTTCTGACACTCATGATGTTCACGTCTACTTTTCGCTTGCTGAGGCTGACTTTATTAACTTCAATGCCAAATATCCGGGCAAAACTGTATCTGAGAGACTTAAAGGCATGCCAGCTGTCTCACTGATATTAACGGATGGTTCTGTCTATGCCGAGAATGGCAGGGTGGATATGGTCGACGGACAATTTGATAATCAAACAGGAGCCATCACTTTAAGAGCAAAGTTTGCAAATCATAATGGCATACTAAGGTCTGGAAACACAGGCAAAATACGACTGCCCATGCAGCACGAGAATGTTATCCTGGTACCGCAGTCGGCCACAGTCGAGGTTCAGGATAAGATCTTTGTCTATACGGTTGACGCCAAAAACAAGGTTGGGAGAAAACCCATTGGTATCATGGCGACAAGCGGAGGGGACTACCTTGTAAATAGTGGATTGCGGTCAGGTGAGCGCATTGTGGTCGATGGAATCGATAAACTAAAAGATGGTGACATCATCGCCCCCGCGAATCCGAACAATCAGACAATTGCTACTGCAACCAGATAACATTTATCAATCATGTTTAAAGTATTTATAGACAGGCCTGTCCTTGCTACCGTAATATCAATCCTGCTGGTTATTGTCGGTATTCTTGGCCTTACAAGACTTCCTTTACAGCAGTTTCCGGATATCGCACCGCCAGCTGTCCAGGTCACGGCTTTGTATCCCGGTGCGAATGCAGAAACTGTCCTCCGTTCCGTTGCTCCTTCACTTGAAGAAGCAATAAATGGAGTGGAAGGAATGATCTATATGAGCTCAACAGCCAGCAATGACGGCTCCTTACTTATCACCGTTTATTTCAAGCTCGGCACTGATCCTGATCAGGCCGCGGTAAACGTTCAAAACCGTGTTTCTCAAGCTACAAGCCAATTGCCTGCAGAGGTAGTGCAGGCGGGTGTAACAACCGCGAAGCAGCAGAACAGTTTGATAATGGTTGTAGACCTGTACACCGACAACGAAGCTGCTTACGATCAAACGTTTATGGCGAACTATGCGGCGATAAACCTGATTCCTGAAATTAAAAGAATTCAAGGGGTCGGACAAGCGCTGATATTCGGCGGTAATAAAGATTACTCCATGCGTGTGTGGTTAAATCCCGCTCAAATGGCCGCCTATAACCTAACGCCAACTGAGGTTATTTCCACTATCAAAGATAAAAATCTTGAGGCGGCCCCGGGCAGGTTTGGGGAAAGCAGCACCAATGCGTTTGAGTACATCATCAAGTATAAAGGGAAATTGAACAAGCCAACGGACTATGAGAATATTATCATTCGCTCTAACCCTGATGGATCGTTTCTTCGTCTCAAAGATGTGGCGCGCATTGAATTCGGATCCTACTCATATTCAAGTCTAACCCGCATCAATAGTAAGCCTGGATTGAACATCGGTATTCAGCAGCTCAGTGGATCGAATGCTAACGAAATCCAGATCGCTATCATGGATTTCATGAAGAAAGCTGAAAAGGACTTCCCCAACGGTGTGAAGTATGATATTCTTTACAGTACCAAAGTATCACTTGACCAATCAATCGATCAGGTCATTCACACCCTTATTGAGGCGTTTATTCTAGTTTTCCTTGTTGTGTTTTTATTCCTTCAGGACTTCCGGTCTACCCTTATCCCTGCGATTGCAGTTCCCGTCGCCATATTAGGTACCTTCTTTTTCATGCAGATTTTTGGATTCTCCATCAACCTTTTGACCTTGTTTGCATTGATTCTCGCTATTGGTATTGTGGTCGATGACGCTATTGTCGTGGTAGAGGCTGTCCATGCAAAAATGGAGCACTCTCATCTTGCGCCGAAACCGGCGACTGTAGCTGCAATGCATGAAATTACCGGAGCAATCATTTCTATCACCCTTGTAATGAGTGCTGTATTTTTACCGGTAGGTTTCATGGAAGGCTCAACCGGACTATTTTACCGGCAATTTGCTTTCACGCTCGCAATAGCAATTGTCATCTCAGCTGTTAATGCTTTAACCTTGAGCCCTGCTCTTTGCGCAATTTTTCTTAAAGGAACACATACCTCCGGAAACGGATTGGAGAAGCCTGGCGGATTTAAAGCACGCTTTTTTACTGCATTCAATTCTGGTTTTGAAAGTCTGAGTAATAGATATGTTAAAAGCCTCAGATTCCTAATAAGATCTAAATGGGCTAGTTTAGGTGGCTTAGCGGTCGTTCTTCTAACAACGATCTGGATGATAAACAGGACCCCATCGGGATTTATTCCTTCAGAAGATCAGGGATTCATAGCGATTTCCATGTCAATGCCTGCGGGTGCCTCGATGGACCGCAGTACAGCAGCTTTAAAAGAGGCAGAGGAAGTGCTGAGTCCTCTTCCATTTACAAAACTGTTCAACGTGTTATCTGGCTTCAACTTGCTCACGCAGTCGACCAGCCCATCAGCCGGGGTCGCCTTCATATTGCTAAAGCCAACTGACGAAAGAGGAGAGGTGCAAAATATCAATGCAATCATGGATATTGTTCGAGCGAAGCTTTCTGCTATTAAAGGAGCTAATTTCTTTGTCTTCACTTTTCCGACAGTTCCTGGCTTCAGCAATGTTGACGGTCTTGATATGGTACTGCAGGATAAAACCGGTGGAAAACTAGATAAGTTCAGTGGTATTGCGAACAACTTTATCATGGAATTGATGAAGCGTCCTGAAATTGCAGTAGCGTTCACTTCTTTCAGAGCAGACTACCCGCAGTTCGAACTGGAACTTGATGACGCGAAGGCGGAGCAGCTGGGAGTGTCTGTAACCGACGTTCTGCAGACGATGCAGGCATACTTTGGATCGGCCCAGGCATCTGATTTTAACCGTTTTGGGAAATATTACCGCGTGATGGTTCAGGCAGATGTTACCGACAGAGCAGACCCCTCAGCCATGGATGATGTTTTCGTAAAGAACAGGAACGGCGAAAATGTACCGATAAATACACTGGTTAAGTTGAAAAGGGTTTACGGACCGGAAACAGCATCACGTTACAATCTCTTTAACTCTATTGGGATAAACGCTATGGCTAAACCTGGTTTTAGCTCAGGAGATGCTATCAAGGCGGTTGAAGAGGTTGCTGCAAAGGAACTTCCCTCCGGTTTTGGCTTTGAGTTCACCGGACTTACTAAAGAGGAGATATCATCTGGCGGCCAGTCAGCTATAATCTTCGGACTATGTCTGATCTTCGTTTACTTCCTGCTCGCAGCACAATATGAAAGTTACATTTTGCCCCTGGCGGTTATATTTTCCATCCCCACAGGAATCTTTGGCGTGTTTGCGGCCATAGGACTTGCAGGTATCGAGAACAATATCTATGTGCAGGTTGCACTCGTGATGCTGATAGGACTTCTGGCTAAGAACGCGATTTTGATTATAGAATTTGCTGTCCAGCGAAGAAGGTCAGGAAATCCCTTGATAGCTTCTGCTCTTGAAGCCGCTAAGTTGCGGCTCCGTCCGATTATCATGACCTCTCTGGCGTTTGTAGTAGGCCTGGTCCCGATGATGAGCGCCACGGGCCCGTCAGCGCTTGGAAATCATTCGATAAGCATTGGAGCCGCAGGAGGAATGGTAACAGGTGTGGTACTCGGCCTCTTAATCATTCCTGTTTTGTTTGTTATTTTTCAGGCTCTCCAGGAGAAGATCAGCGGTAAACCAGTTGCCAAAAAAGCTCACGTACAACCTCTAATACTTAATGATCATGCAACCACAGTTTAAAAAAAGATATCTTTTTCTTCCAATGCTGATGTTCTCTTTTACATCATGCATTATTTCGCAGAACCTGCCAGTGCCTAACAATACACTCCCTGCAAGTTACAGGGGGGCGTCATTCGCTGATACTGGCAGTATCGCTACGCTAAGTTATGCTGATTTTTTCCAGGACGGATCCATGATAGAATTGATCGATAGTGCGGTAGCTAATAATTACGACATGCAAATAGCGCTGAAGAACATCGAGGCAGCTGCACTTTTGTTCCGTCAATCTAAACTTGGGAACCTGCCTGCACTTAGCCTGAATATTTCAGCAAATTCAAGCAGGCCTTCAGATAATAGTCTGAATGGGTTGACAATAAGCCAATTTGCCGGTACTAGTCATGTGGAGGACTACAATGCCTCAGCCATTTTGAGCTGGGAGGCCGACATATGGAATAAGATCGCTAATCAGAAAAATGTGGCCGGAGCCGCATACCTACAGTCTGAGGAAGCAAGGAAAGCTGTGCAAACCAGACTTGTCTCTGCTATTGCCACCGGATTTTACAACCTTATTATGCTTGATACCCAACTGGCTATTGCAAAGAAAAATCTGGCATTAAATGACACCACCCTCAATATAATCAGGCTTCAATTCAACTCAGGGCAGGTTACCTCACTTGCTATCCAGCAGGCAGAAGCTCAGCGGCAAGTTGCCGCTGGTCTTGTCCCTGAATTGGAGCAGTATATTGCAATTCAGGAAAATGCACTCAGCATCCTTACCGGCGTATTTCCGGGTACTATCAGAAGGCAGGCGGACCTGAACAGCATTGCTGTAAATAGTGGTTTATCTGCTGGCATTCCTTCAGAAATGCTGTCTCTCCGGCCGGATGTCAGAGCTGCAGAGCTGGAACTGAAAAAGGCTAACGCTCAGGTCGGGATCTCCCGTGCCAATATGTATCCTTCTCTTACTATATCCGCATCAGGAGGACTGAACGCCTTCAAGGCGAGCGAATGGTTCAATATCCCGGGATCATTATTTGGACTAGTTGCAGGCGGAATAACCCAGCCAGTATTTCAGAGAAGACAATTAAGAACGCAATATGAGCTTGCAGCGATCGATCGCGAGAAGTCTGTATTTCAATTCAGATCTACCGTACTTAATGCGGTTGGGGAAGTGTCAGATGAACTGACGAAGATTCAAAAGCTTGACCAACAATATGCTATATCGAACAGCCGCGTAAAGATAGTAAAGGAGGGGCTTCGCAATGCCAATCTGCTCTTTAAGAGTGGAATGGCCAACTACCTTGAAGTAGTTACCGCGCAAGCAAACGCCTTACAAAGTGAGCTCGATTTAACCGCAATAAAGACTGCGCAGCTCAACGCAAATGTCGGCCTTTATCGCACACTGGGAGGAGGATGGCGATGAACAATGACAGACATAGCCACTGGGATAGCATTCTAATTTACAGGACTTCCGTGCGTAATGATAAAGAAAAGTTGAAAGTAGCCGATAAACTAAATTATCTGGTGGGAGAGAAGAACTGGACTATTGATCTTGAAGACGAGGACAAAGTACTCAGGGTAGTATGTAACCGAGAACTCGGCAAGGATATAGAACAGGTTTTTGCCGCTCACAGATATAGCTGCGAGTCAATGCCCTATTGGTAAGCATTCAAAAACGAGGAAGACCTGCTTGAGCAGATCCTCCTCGTCTCTACATTTCCCTCCTCTGTGTCAGAAGGCCTCCATGAGGATTTATTTTCTTTTTAAATGATGTCATGGTATCCAGAAGTGTCAATACAATTCAGATATTTGTCCAACTGAATACTCATAAACATAATTTGGAATCTACATTGAACCTTTACATGCTATTACTTGGTGGTAAACCAAAAGGCAGACATACAGAACAACACGATATTTTTTTTGCGATAGGAGACAGTCTGAAATCTCTTGTTCCGGATATCAACCTTTTTTGGCCAGAGGCAAAGGGAGAGCTTCATATAGATGCCTGGCGTGAGGTTAAACAGGTTGGCGCATATAGCATCGAAGTGATACCACGAACCACCATGACCCAAGACGGGGACGCAAGCCACTTGTTTTTTGTCAACCTTGGAGGATATCAGGAAGGTCTTTTCGACGAACCCCACTTCAAGGTACTGACCGTACAGCAAGATATGGCAGCCGCAATAAAAGAAGCGAAGAAGACCTCATTCTACAGAGAAACTCAATTTCCCGGAGCTAATTCACATATAGACGACAAATATGGACTGGACGTAGACGATATCTATGATGTTGCGGAAATACTTCCTCTTTACCAAAGAGAGAAGTATGCGCTGAAAATCACAGAAAGCAATTCACTAATTCAGGATGAATATCATTTGGGGTATTTCAAATTAAACAAACTACCCTGATAAACTCCTTCGAGAAATTTGATCTGATGCTCTTTGTTTTCCCGGATAACTTGTATGTTTATCTAAAATCACATTAAGATATGAAGTTTGCAAAATCACATTTGCTCCCTGCGATTATTTCTGTTATGGCTTTGACAACGTTCCAGGCTTGTAAAACAAAGAAAGCGGGAATAGGGACCAATCCCTATGGCACCGTAAAGGAAGAGCCGGTAGCCGAAAAGCCAGAAACCCCACCTGCTCCTGAACCGAAAAAAGCTGAACCGGTTGCTGAGCCTGTTAAAGAAACTCCGGATTTCAACTTCCGCAATATTCAGTTCGAATTCAATTCAGTCGTACTGAAAACTGTATCCTATCCGATTCTTGATAAGGCTGCAACCGAAATGAAAAAAGACGCAAACGTCAAGTTTATCATAAACGGTCATTCATCGACAGAAGGCTCTTCCGAGCATAATATGTCATTATCAAGAGATCGTGCCAACTCCGTTAAGACGTACCTGGTGAATGCAGGGGTAGGCGAGTCCAGGTTGACTACAAAAGGTTATGGAGAAACCAAGCCTCTGACTAATAATGACACAGAAGAATCCAGAGCGGTTAATCGCCGTGTGGAAATTGAACTTGCACCATAGAACTATAGTCATTGGGTTCCCACTACAGGATACCCAATGATTAAACCTTTCTTTCGTTGATGTCCCTCAAGCCCAGAGGTACAAGTACTTTTGTTTTGAGATACGTCACACTCACAACCAATAGGGTCATGGTCCCCCCGAAAACAACGGCCGGCACTGTTCCCATGAGCTTCGCTGTCAATCCCGATTCGAAGGCACCAATCTCATTCGAGGATCCTATAAACATGGAGTTTACAGAGGACACACGTCCCCGCATATCATCAGGAGTCAGCAATTGCATAATAGTTGACCGTATGACAACACTGACACTGTCGAATACCCCCTCGAAAAAGAGAAAGACAAGCGTCAGATAAAAGTTAGTAGACAGCCCGTAGCAGATAATAGAAATTCCAAATCCGCTGACAGCAAATAATAGATTTCTCCAGGGTTTATTCATCGGTGAGTGTCTTGCCATAAACAGCATTGTCAAGACTGCTCCCAACGCAGGTGCAGCACGCATCATCCCGAACTGTTCAGCACCCACATGCAGTACTTCAATGGCAATCACCGGAATCAGCGCAACCGCGCCCCCAAAAAAGACGGAAAACATATCGAGGCTCATTGCCCCCAGCATCATCTTATTTCCCAGAACAAACTTGATTCCCACAGTCAGGCGTTTAAACATATTCTCCTTAGGCATAAATACGGGAGGTCTTTTCTTGATAAACAGGATACAACAGAAAGCTGTGGCAATGAACCCAAGGATCAGCAGAAAGGTCGTCGAGACACCGGCATATGCATAGATCAGGCCTCCGAATGCCGGCCCTGCAATTGAAGCAATCTGAAAACCCGTGCTGTTCCATGTCGAGGAATTTGGATATAAAGCCCGGGGTATAATCATCGACATCAAAGAGAAAGTTGCCGGACCCATAAATCCCCTGCATATACCGATACAAAAGATCATCACATAGATTATTCCAACAACGTGGCCGGTAACAAGTGTAGATGTCAAACCAGGTAGGGTAATGAGATATAATACCAGAGAACACGTGAACATCCCGCTCATGATGAGTTTCAATAACTTTGTCTTTTCCGATTTGTCGGCTACATATCCACCGTACAGCGCAATGCCTATAGCGGGAATCGCTTCAGAAAGACCTATCATTCCCAGCGAAAGGGGATCTTTCGTAAGATGGTAGATATACCAGCCAATAACAACAGCCTGTATTTGATAGCCAAACGTCAGGAAGAAGCGCATCAGCAGATAGGCCCGGAATTCGGGAAAACGTAAGGCGGCGTAAGGATCATTCTTTTCGGTGGCATCAAGCTCCATTATTTCGGGTATTTGAGACTGTAATACAATGCAAATATTAAATTAGTTTAGCGAAACATATAATTCGCATTGCGTCATCCATCTCCCATTGACCTTCCTCCACATAGCGGAGTAGGTCCCATAGAACGGATCTGTCTTATAGCGCCACTGCCCTTTTTCCCATGCATAGTTTGCACTCTCCGCAATTTTAATCTCATCAGGTAACCTTTCGAAAACGGGACTGCTATGCGCAAACATATAGTTCCAGTCCTTTATAATTTTCTTCTTTCCCCTGGTATGACTTCCGTCTCCGGCTATCTGCACGAAATTGTCTGACCAAAAAGCCGAAACCGTTTTTACATCCTTTTTAGCAATCGCCGCATTAGACATTTCTCTTGCCTGATAAATATAGACGACTTCCTCGTTCGAGAAGTCGATAGAACTAACGCTTTTTAATGAACTCATACCGTATTCTTTAAATTTTATCCTGCTTCGTCACATTATTTGAAGTGTTGGTCACATAAAGTTTAGCACAACCAGTTGCTGCACTATCATTGCCCTAAACGCCTCAAAAAATGAAATTAACATTGACGATCTGCTTTTTTTCCGTTCTCGCAACACTCCATAACAATGGCCATGCCCAGGAAAATGAAGTTAAAGGTAGGATAATTGATTCAATCACAAAACAACCTCTTGCCTTTGTTAATGTGCATCTGAAGAGCGACAAGAACTGGCAAACCCACAGCTCACAAAGCAAGGACGACGGATCCTTTCATTTCAGTAGGCTAAATGCGGGACGCTACACGATACAGGTCAGCTCAGTGGGCTATCAATCAAAACGGTTGGTCGCAGATTTTACTGACGACAGTCAAATCACGGATCTAGGTCTGATTTACTTGTCGCCAGAAAGTAATCATCTCAAAGAAGTGATGGTGAGAGGAGAGAAACCACTTATAAAACATGAAGTCGACAGAATTTCCTATAACCTGGAAGCTGACCCTGATAGCAGATCAAGCAGTCTCCTCGAGATGATAAAGAAGGTTCCATTGCTGTCACTTGATGCCGACGATAACATCCAGCTGAAAGGTAACTCCAGTTTTAAGATCTTAATCGATGGACGTCCCTCCAGTATGCTGGAACGAAGTCCGAAAGAGATACTCCGCAGCATTCCCGCTTCAACGATCAGAAGGATTGAGGTTATTACAAATCCACCGGCCAGGTACGACGGTGAAGGATTTGCAGGGATTATCAATATCATTACTATAAAAAGGATAACTGAGGGGTATAACGGTGGATTGTATCTTAGTAATCGTTTTCCGCTTGGAGGACCTGCAGCAGGGGGATCCTTAGGTATAAAGGCCGGTAAATTCGGTATATCCGCCAACTCCGGAGGTAGCCTGTATCATAATCCGTTGACTAAAAGTAATGTCAGCCGATTGACGAGAGGTAAGGATCCGGCCAATCTATCCCAACAACAGGATCAGCAGCACGATAATCGCTCTGCTTATTTCGGCCTGGAACTGAGTTATGACCCCGATACGCTTAACCTGATTACGGCTCAATTCAATGTAAACGCTAACGCTTCCAAAAATTACGGAATTCAGGAATCTGTAATGTCAGAAAACAGTAAGATCATCCAGGCCTACAAGCTTCGTAATGAAGCTGAAGGGAATGGTAATGGCACCGATGCATCGATAAATTATCAGCATGGCTTTAAAAACAACAAAAGCCGGCTCCTGACTTTCTCGTATAGGTACTATCACTTCAACGATCGTACCGGTAATCGAATGGATATTTCTGATCGTGTCTTCTATACCGTTCCCTCAATGTTGCAGACGAACAAAAGCAGATCCTCTGAACAGACGCTTCAGGCGGATTATGTACAGCGCCTTGGAAGTCTTAATGTCGAAGGGGGATTGAAGATGATATTTCGAAGAAATATGAGCAAGTTCGGGTACGATGCTATGGACGGTATGGAGGCAATCCAAGCCCAGCAAAGTAGCTTAAACTCTTTTAACGACAGGCAACAGATTCTCGCTTCTTATGGATCACTTTATTACGATTCCAAGAAGTGGGGCATTAAGGCTGGAGTACGTTTGGAACAAACAGACGTTGATGCCAACTTTATATCAACCGAAACCAGCCTGAGTAAATCTTACCTCAGCATGCTGCCATCGACTTCACTTAAATACAAGATCAATGAGGTGAGTGCCATATCCACGGGTTACAGCAGGCGTATTCAAAGACCCGGAATATATCAGCTTAATCCGTTTGTGGACCGGTCAAATCCCGATTTTGAGATCAGTGGAAATCCTGACATTAAACCGGTAATGTACAATGCCCTAGAGCTCGGATTCAGCAGAACTAAGAAACTGTCAATCTTTCTTAATCTCAGCTATATGTTTGCCAATTCTATGATCTTCAGAATTTCAAATTATGATCCGGTTTCAAAAATTTCCAGAACTACCTACCAGAACACCGGACAGACCAAGCTTCCCGGCATTGATTATTCAATTAAATATCCCTTAACCGTCCAGAACACTATCACCATGAACGGAAAACTTGCTTACGGCATAATCAAGCGGACCGAAAACAGCCAGGAGGTGAAACACGAAGGCCTGATGTACAGATACTATGCCTCCGCGACTCACAAAATAAGAGATAAGTGGTATCTAAGTGCAGATGTTCTGCTAAATGGGGGTAGTCTAAGTGCTCAAGGTCAGTCAAACTCCTTCATCGTGAGCTCTTTTAAAGCCGACCGGACGTTGATCAAGGACAAACTAAGCATCTCAGCGACGGTAAGTAATCCATTTACTAAATACCGCATTAACACGGTTGAAACCAACTCGCCTGATTTTAACCAGACAAACGATAGCAGGATTTACTTTAGAGTTTTTAATTTTAGTGCTAATTACCGTTTCGGCAAACTGAAAGACGCAATAAAAAAAGGTAAAAGAGGAATAAAAAACGATGACGTTTCCGGAAATAGTGGCTTGTAATAGTATCAAGACTTATTTATTTATAAAGCAATGAATTATTTTCAGGTAAGGCCATCCACTTTGGTAAAAATGGAATTCATCTTGTCGACCTTACTGTTTGTTTTCGGACTATTTTATCTGATTACTACCGCAGTAAAAACCGATGGAACCTATGCCCTCAATTATGATCGTTATAAAATAGAGCAAACCCGACTGCAGCTAAGTTACAATCAATACTATTTCATACCCAGGTTGCTTCAGTATTTTGCGCTTTATGCCAGCTTCCTGATCCTGAATTTCAAGTTGGTGCCCAAACTGTTTTGCAAAACGCAGGCTCTGAAAAGCGCCCTTTTGGTTGCACTCGTGCTGACGACCTTATTTCTTACATTCGGTACAATAGACACATATCTAAAAAACTACCTTTTCTTAAGGCATACTACTGACGGCGAAGCTTACCGGGTAATCTTCACCAGCAGCTTTTTCCATACCGCGTGGTTGGCCTTCCTCTTTGGTTTTTATACGTTGATCAAGTATGCCTCAATGTATCTCTACAGCAATATTGATGAAATAGAATCCAAATACAAGATCGTCACAAGGAACGGAATCGCAGCTTTTGTAATTTGGCTTGTCAGCATTTTGCTTCTGTTAGTAACTGATGCGGAGACCGGACCGTTTGCCATTTGGCTCGTAACTATCCCCTTTGGTATCTGTCTGTACTGGTATTCTTGTTACTCCCTAATCCCGGCATCTATGAAAGATAAGAAACCCTTGTTTTCATATTATGTCAAAGTCTTGATATTGGTACTTATTTCTGCGATACCTCTGTTCCTCATAATAAAAGGAATTTCGGAGCGGAGTAGTATTGTTTTCATGGTCATCCTATTTCACATTCCCTTCCAGCTTATCGTCACAACACCTCTTTCCTGGTATCTATATAGCCAGCAGCAAAGAAAACAGCAGGAGATAGCAAACTTGAAATCCGCACTGGGGCAGTCGAACGCTAATTATGACTTTCTACGTTCACAGATCAATCCCCACTTCCTTTTTAATGCTTTAAATACCATTTACGGCACAGCACTACAGGAGAAGGCAGAGCGGACAAGCCTCGGGGTAGAGCGCCTCGGTGACATGATGAGGTTTATGCTTCAGGAAAATATGCAGGAAAAAATTCCTCTTTCACGGGAAATTGAATATCTGAACAACTACATAGAGCTTCAGAAATTGCGTACAGACGCCAGTCCGCACATACTCATAAAATCTCAGATAGACGATTGGTCTCAACCAGCTGAGATAGCTCCAATGCTCCTTATTCCCTTCGTAGAAAATGCCTTTAAACACGGCATCAGTTTGCGCGAACCTTCGCACATTATAATTATGTTGCAGTTTAAAGGAGATATCCTGTATTTTGATGTGACCAATAGCATTCACCATAAAACAGACAACGACCCAGAACGATACAGTAACGGCGTAGGACTTAGCAATGTCAGGCAACGCCTGCAACTGCTCTATGAGGACCGGCATGAGCTGTTGTTCAGGGAGTCTGCCACCGAGTTTTTTGTTCATCTTACAATCCATCTTAATCAAGCATAAAATGAAAGCAATCGCCATTGACGATGAGCCCGTAGCACTTGATGTCGTCCGCAACCACTCATCAAAGGTACCTTTCCTCAATCTCGCGGAGACATTCACAGATGCATTCAAAGCGCTCGACTATCTGCATAAGCAACCGGTGGACCTCATTTTTCTCGACATCAAAATGCCCGACATCTCCGGTATTGAGTTCCTCAATAGCCTTAGTAAAAAGCCCCTTGTCATCTTCACTACCGCATATTCGGAACATGCCGTGACTAGCTTCGAACTGGATGCAGTGGATTACCTGTTAAAGCCCTTTTCACTCGCAAGATTTCTAAAAGGATGTAATAAGGCACACGAGCTGTTTAAAAGTCGTAATGCCACAGAGGCGCCTGAATATATTTTCGTTAAAACCGGATTTGAGCAGCTGAGAGTTCTCTTTAACGATATTTTATTTATTGAAGCCTCCGGAAACTACGTCTCATTCGTACTAGAAGATAAAAGGATTCTCTCAAGAGCAACATTCAGCGAAACAATAGAATATCTTCCCGCCGATAGATTTGTTCGTGTTCATCGCTCTTTCCTGGTAAATATTATGAAGGTCGACAAGATTGAAAGACATCAGATTACGATAAAGGAGAACAAAATACCCGTGAGCGAGGCTTTCAGTAGCAACCTGTCCTCCGTCTTTCTAAATAAGCGAAGATGACGTATTTTTCAGTAAATCGTAAACTAACTTCTGGCTTTCAGAAAAGCCGCATGCCGCTCCCGGTAGGCCACTAGCGTATTACCTGAGTCGAAGCGGGGGAGACGGACCGCCACCTTCAAAAAGGCCGCTGCATATTCTGCCCCTGAAACAGGGGGGACTTCCAATATATCAGCCACCTCATCACCCAAAAGGAACCGGACGATCTGGTATATCTCCTGAGGTGACAGCCGTACCGATGAATCACCGATAATATGATCAAGAAGCGCCTTAGTGAGTGCTTTCCCCTGTAACGATGATTTGAAATGTCGCTTACGAATTGCGCTCTCAAGAAGCGTTGCAGATTTGCCTTCCTGAGGGATCAAGTCTTCGTCCAGTCCCAACAAGTATCCGATCACATTCCAGAGATGCATAAACGACTGCTGTTCTTCATAGCTCACCGCCAGTCCCAGCTTTCTTAAACCGCGAACGACAATAAGAGAAAAGGCAAGGTTCGTTCCTGCCATATCTTCCTGATTTACCGGTGTTCCGAGCTCCTCAGACCAGGAATTACTTTTCAACACATAATGCCTGGCGAGCGCATGGGTCAACCGAATCTTCAGGCAGCTGGCAAAGCCTTTTCCTTCTTTACTGAAAGCATCAGGCGCCATAACATCCCAGATGAAGTCGGCAGTATCCGATAGCCTTTTAGCAGGACGGTCCCTTAAGCGCTCAGTAAGGTAGAGCACCATGGCTCCGTCAGCGGCCGCATAACAATACGGAAGGGAAAGCAGTCCCAACAGCGACATGATGGTATCTGAGTGCCGGGTAAAGAACCTTGAGCCTTTTAATAGCTTCTCTCTGTCTGCCCAGTCAGGAAGTATTCTGCTTGTATTTACAAACTCAGTTCTCCCAAACTCATCCGGCACTGAATCCAGATCCGCATTTAACCTGATCCTCCCTAGCCACGCATAAAACCTCTTCCCGGACGCCTCATCAGAAAGCCATTCACTCACAAACGACTGAACCCGCTCATCGCCTTTCAGCCGTTTCGCATGAAGAAAATCGTCATAATCTCTGTTATCATGCATACTTAAGCTTTAAAGTTCAGAATGTACCTGAGGTACGTAAGTGTCCGTTCGCACCGTCGCTTTAAGCTCATGGAGTATGTTATATAAACCAAAATTCGTACGGTTGATGTAAATGAAATGCTTAACTCCCCGAGCTTGTTTAAACTCTGGCATCTTTGCGATCATTTCACCATAATTATAGATCTGCTCGAAAAACTCCGTTCCGCTAAAGTCAAAGGTGTCCGACGAATAAGGCTTCGCAAACAAACCAATCATTTGACGGTACATATCATAATAAAAATCCACCTCCCTGGGCGAGTCCTTCTCGTGGATCATCTCGAGTTCCCTGAAAGCCTGCAGTGTCTTAGCCTTATCATTGAAAAACCCTTCCGAAGTAAGAGAGAAAAACGGATAATAGAAATCGTCAGGCAACTCTTTTATACATCCAAAGTCAATGATACCCAATTTACCTTCATGAGTGATAATGAAATTCCCCGGATGAGGATCAGCATGTACCGCCCGCAGCTCGTGCTGCTGAAAGTTATAAAAGTCCCAAAGAGCCTGTCCAATCGCATTCCTTTCATCCTGAGAGGGATTCGTTTCCAAATACTCTTTTAGATGAAGGCCTTCAATCCAGTCCATCGTAATGGTTCTCTTGCTCGAAAGCTCCGGATAGTAACTGGGAAACACAATATTCTCCAAATGCGTGCAGGCTTTTGAGATCTCTACAGAACGACGCACCTCCAGCTCATAGTCCGTTTCCTCCAGCAAGCGTTCTTCAACTTCTTTCATGTAAACGTCAAGCTCCTTCTCACTCATGCCGATCAACCGGAAAGCAAACGGCTTCACCAATTTTAAGTCGGAAGATATGGAATCTCCCACTCCCGGATATTGGATCTTGACCGCAAGCTTTTTGCCACCTAATTCAGCCTGGTGAACCTGGCCTATGGACGCTGCGTTGCTCGACTTCAGATTAAACTTATCAAAGATTTTCTCCGGTGTTTTCCCGTGGAGCTTCCGGAACGTTTGTACGATCAAAGGGCCAGAAAGGGGAGGTGCGTTATATTGCGATTGTGAGAATTGATTAACATAAGCCTTCGGCAAAATATTCTTATCCATACTCAGCATCTGCGCCACTTTTAATGCACTGCCTTTCAGCTTGCTTAAAGAACTGTAAATATCTGCTGCGTTATCTTCATTCAACTCATCTCTGCTGATATTTGAATTAAACAGCCTCTTTGAATAATGCTTCACATAATTGCCACCGATCTTGAACCCAGTCTTCACAAATTGAGTAGAGCGCTCCACCTTGCTGGTGGGAATACTCTTCTGCTCATCATCATTTTTTCTTATCATATCAGAACGGCATTTTTATGCCCGAATTTTTCGCAAGGAACTTGCCGTATTCAAACAGCTCATCGATAGGTGAGCGCTCGAAAAGATTATAGGTAACATTGACGCCTTTCTCTATTGCTTCATCAGTTTTGTCGAAACCCGCGGATGTGTCTTTTAACCAGAAATTGATAACGAATCCTAACTGTACCCAAAGTGCGTCTTTGTACTTTCCGGCAAAGAATGGCCTGTCGGTCAATTCTCCGGACTCTAATCCTTCCTGAATTATTTCGGCGCTGAATAATTCAAATTCCTGTTTCATGCCTTCAAATAAATTGCTTAGGCCAATTTTGCTCTTCGCATTCCGCAGGCTGAAGGTAATGAAGCTACGCTTGCTCTTTAGAAGTTCCATGAAGCCGTAAAACAGACTTAGCGCCTTTTCCCTGGACGAATACTGAGCCCAAACCTCCTGGGACCTTACTTCCCTTATAGCGTCATTCATAAGCCCCTTCCAGATCCGGATATCTATGCTTTCGAAAGAACCGAAATGCGTATAAAACTCTTCCTCAGTAATCTCATTTTCTTTGGCAAAAAGAAAAACGGTCTTAGGTTGTTCGCCGTGATGGAGAACATGTTCAATATACGATTCCTGAAGTCTGTCTTTTATTTCCATAATGAATATAAACGTTTAACTGACAAGGAAATTGCAGCTTAATCTTTTGACTCCCCGGTTTTGATTACACTGTATGAAGGCGACAGTATATCTATTCCGGCTGCCTCAAATACATCCTGAATATTTTCCAGTAGGCTGCTGTATATGGCTGCTTGTTTATTCGCTTCTTTGGTATACGCATTGATCTGGTAGGAGACATAATAATCGTCCAGACTTATTTGCAGAACAAAAGGCTTGGGCTCATCAAGAATATGCGCCGATTTGAGTGCCGCTTCAATCAATAGATCATAGACCTGCTTCCACGGAACATCATAACCAACAGTTACTGTGTAATGTACTATAAGGCCTTGTCTTTCAGCCCTGGTATGATTAGAGTAATTCACGGTACTGCTTGTCAGAACCATCGAATTCGGAACCGTAATATCTTCATTCTTAATGGTCTTGATACGCGTAACCAACATCGACTTCTCTACGATGTCGCCCGTTACCTCACCAATCTTAACCCTGTCGCCGATCTTGAACGGCCGCATATACGTAATCACAAGACCCGCAACGATATTATTTATCGCACTGGATGATCCCAGAGAGAACAGTATTCCCAGAAATACAGATACGCCCTGGAACGCAGGAGAATCCGAACCAGGAAGGTACGGGAATATCAGAACCAGCATAAACGCGTAAAGCATAAAGCGGAGAATGTTGAACGTCGGAACCGCCCAGTCTGTATGAAAACCCCTGACGCGGATGTTCTCACGTTTAATTTCAAAAAATAAGTATTTTATTCCCTTCAGAATGTACTTAAAGATAAAGTAGATGACAGCAATAGTAAACAGATTGGGTAAATAGTGCACAATGGCGTTCAATGCAGCTTTAATTGGTGCCAGTACCCAGCCAAGGAGTGTGCCTGTCCATGCTTCCGTTTCCGGGAAAATACTGAAGAGAACCGGTAGCGAAAGATAGATCACCAGCAGTATGGTCAATATCCGGGCGATGTTATTGATCCTGAGTAGCAGGTAGTCTACATGTTCCGGACTGAAGACCTTGATATTACGAATACTGAGACTAGAGATGTACTTTTCCCTTGCTGCCGATAGCAGCAAGGAGCTGCGGGCGAACAACCGGTTGATCCCCATAACTATGATACTTAGTACAAGAATGATCACAACAACCAAACCTATCCGTTTCAGCCAATTTATGAGACTATGTGCATCTCGCTCGCGCACTATGGCTTCCCTGACAATTTGAAGATATTCCCTGGCCAGATCCTGGTTGCTTTTGCCAAACCATAACCCATCTATCGTAGAAACAGTTAGCAGTATCTGCCTGTCTTTATACACCACATCAAAGTTATCTTCATTCTGAACAAGCGTCAGCGAGTCGGCGGAAAAGAAAGGATCTTCATATAAGTTCGCAATCTTAAGAGATATAGCCGCTGCTCTGTCTTTAGCCTGAAAAGAACCGGTTCTCGTATAGATATGAAAGAGTGTGTCCGCATTAAGGACAACCGGGTAGCCAACAGCAGTTTTCTTCAAACTCCTGATCTTTTCAGTCTGTTGTATCGTCCTTAAAGAATCGTTGATCGCGATCTGACGGAGCTTCTGCTCCAGTTCTTCAGTTCGCCTGGCATTACCCGAAGCCTGCTGCAGTTCTCTTTGCAGCTGGATCTTCACAAGTGAATCGATCTGCTTCTGCTGCTGGTCCTTAAGAAGGATAGCTTCGTTGATGATGAGCCTTTGTTGTTGAGCTGCTGTATCGGCTTGTTCTTGCGCTGTACTAAATGAAAGTGCTGTGAAAAAAAGAAAGATATATGTAAGAAAGTACGCTCTGATCATAAACAACTAAATATAAGAATTTATGTTATACCGCTTAATGTATAATTTCGCGGAGAAATCACCCACAATGACAGACCACCCGAAGAGGAATACCGATCAGAAAGAAATGCTGCATCCCCGGAATAAGCACCGCGACAGGTACGATTTTCCCGCGCTTATCAGAACTAATGCTCAGCTCTCAGATTATGTTTCCCTTAATCAGTACGGAGATCTGTCGATTGACTTCAGGGACGCTGAGGCGGTAAAAGTTCTGAACAAATCGCTCCTCAACCATTTTTATGGAATAGGGATATGGGATATCCCGAAAGGCTATCTCTGCCCACCCGTACCCGGGAGGGCCGACTATATCCACTATCTCGCCGATCTGCTGGGTGAGCAGGCTGAAGCCGGAGTGCCTATGGGCAAACACATCAAAATACTGGACGTTGGTGTCGGGGCCAACTGCATATACCCGTTGATCGGACATAAAGAATACGGCTGGACATTCGTAGGCTCAGATATTGACTCACTCGCATTGAAAAACGCAAAAAGCATTGTGGAAGCAAACATGCTCTCCAAAGCGATCTCTATCCGGAAGCAAAGCTCAATATCAAATATCTTTACCGGTATTATCAAGCCCGGCGAGAAGTTTGACGCCACAATCTGCAACCCGCCGTTTCATGCGTCGCGACAGGCGGCTATGGAGGGCTCAGGAAGGAAATGGAAGAACCTCAAACACAAAAAGAATGAAGATGACCTGCTTAATTTCGGCGGTCAGAACACTGAGCTTTGGTCCGAAGGAGGAGAGGAACGCTTCGTTCGTCAGATGATTAAAGAAAGCGTACAATTTGCCAGCGCCTGTAAATGGTTTACTACACTCATTTCCAAAAAGGAAACCCTTCCCGGATCTTATCGTGAATTAACTTTTCATGGCGCGACGGCGATCAAAACCATGAGCATGTCTCAGGGACAGAAGAAGAGCCGCATACTTGCCTGGACTTTCCAAAACAGCGATACTAAGACCATTTAACTAGCAAATAACATATCGATCATCTTCAATACCCCGGTACTTGCAGGCTCCTGAATACGCACAAATTCACCATCCCGTACATTCGGAATTTCCGGGTCAATAACAAACTTCGGAATTCCAGGCGGAACATAATCAACCAAACCGGCAGCCGGATATACAAGAAGTGTTGTGCCAATAACAGCAAATACATCCGCGACGGCACATATTTCAGCCGCCTCCTCCAGCATGGGTACGGGTTCTCCAAAAAAGACCACATGAGGCCTTAACTGAGTTCCTCGTTCACACACTTCACCCATTTTGATTTCAGTTCCTTCCAGAGAATATGTCAACCACGGAAATTTGCTTGACTGAGACCTGGTGATCAGGCCGTGCAGATGTAATACCGAATGGCTTCCGGCTCGTTCATGAAGATCATCAATATTCTGAGTAATGATCCGGACGTCAAAAGCAGATTGCAATTTAGCCAGGGCCAGGTGCGCAGCGTTCGGCTGCGCATTCAGAACTGACTTCCTTCTTTCATTATAGAATTGCTGAACCAACACAGGATTGCGCTCCCAGGCTTCAGGAGTAGCAACATCTTCGATTGCATAGCCTTCCCACAGACCATCTGATCCACGAAACGTTTGTAAGCCGCTCTCTGCACTGATGCCCGCACCTGTCAATACAACCAATTTCTTCATCTACTCAAGATTATCCACTCCCTCATCAGCATCCGGAGACACCAGGTCGTCGCTTCCGTCTTCCAGTTCCACATCATTTTCTTCATAATCCCCCTCCTGGTTTTCAGTACTTGTATTTTGCGAATCTTCTTTTTCCCGATCCTTTCCTAGCGGATCATTTTCGTACATCATAGTTTAGTGCTTAAGTTTCAATTATATCAATTTATCAGGGGTTACCGGTAATTCCCTTATACGTTTTCCCGTAGCATTAAATATGGCATTGGTAATAGCGGGAGCGACCCCGATAATGGCAATTTCTCCGATACCCTTGGTTCCCATAGGATCTACTATGTAATCGGGTTTATCAGCAAAGAAAACCTCAATATCCAGCACATCGGCATGTACGGGCACATGATAGTCCGCCAGGTCCTTCGTAATGTATCTGCCGAAGCGATGGTCCATCACCGCGTCTTCCTGCAACGCCATTCCAATACCGCCGGTCACACCCCCGATCATCTGATTTCCGGCAGTCTTCTTATTTAATATTATTCCGGCATCTGCGCAGGTTACCACTTTTTTCACTTTTACCATCCCGGTGACCGAGTGTACATGAACCTCAGCAAAGTGCACCGAGTAAGAATACATAGAATAAGCTTTCCGCTCTTCTCCCGGTTTAGCTTCTTCAATAACGTCAAGGTCTGCCGTGCCGCTTTTTTTCATCAGATCCGAAAGACTGAGACTCACGTTTCTGTCTTTGAGCCTAATGCCGTCATTCTCAAAGACCACCTGCTCCAGGGCCGCGCCCTTAAACTCGGGAATATTCTTATCTGCCAGCGCTACCAGGTCCTTCTTAAGAGCCAGGCAAGCCGCAATAACAGCCGAGCCAACACTGTTGACGGTAGACGATCCTCCCTGATTTCCCGCCTGTGGAAACTCGGAATTACCCAGTTGAAAAGTAATACTCTTCGGCGAAATCCCAATATGGTCAACCGCTACCTGTGTCATCGCGGTGCCGGTGCCCGGACCGATATCCGTCACAGCACTCTGAAGAACCAGTGATCCATTAGCAAAAAGCTTCGCACGGACTTTAGCCCCTCCACGATTGGCACCAAAAGTTCCTACGCCCATTCCATATCCAATCTTCCAGTGTCCTTCACTTAACGTACCGGGCTCTAACTTCCTTTTCTCCCAGCCTATAGCCTTGCTACCCATATCAAAGCACTCTTTCAGGAATTTGGTCGACCATGGTAGTTTTTTTTCCGGATCAGAGTCTGTATAGTTCAATATACGAAATGCCAGCGGATCCATCTTCAGCAGGTACGCTAACTCATCCATTGCACTTTCCAATGCAAATGCGCCGGTTGCCTCACCGGGACCGCGCATCCAGATAGGGGTACTGAGATCCAGTGGCAGGATCTTGTAGCGCGTGCTTACATTTGGTGCCGTATACATCATTCGTGATTGCTGCAAGGTACTCTCGGTAAACTGCTCGTAAGATGATGTTTGCCCGATTGACGAGTGTGAGATGCCTACAAGTTTCCCGTCCGCAGAAGCGCCAATGCCTATCTTCTGCCAGGTTCTGGGCCGGTAGCCGACCATAAAGAACATCTGCTCGCGGGTTAGCATAAGCTTAACTGGTCGGTTCACCATCTTTGCGGCTATGATTGCCGCCGTTTCATGCGGCCAGTTATGTAGCCCATTCCCGAAGGCACCGCCTACAAAAGGTGCAATCACCTTTACATTTTCGACAGGAAGTTTCCACTCTTTCGCGAAATTCTGCTGAGTAGGCTGCGTTCCCTGTACTTTATCATACAGCGTAAGCTTATTATGCGCTTCCCAGTGCGCAGTAATTGCCTGTAATTCCATTGGATTGTGCATCTCTGCCGGATGTTCATATTCCGCCTCCAGCTTTACCGCGGCGTTTTTATATCCATGCACCTCGCCCCGGTCATAATCAGCCAGCGCAGACTTCGGGTTCTTCCTGGCCGACTCCGGTAATACTGCCTTATCCGTATTGGCATGAAAATCGGTACGGTTTTCTTCTTTTGAATACGTGATCTTCACCAGTGATGCTGCGTATGTTGCACGCTCAAAAGTGTCGGCAACAACGACAGCTACAGGCTGGCCATTAAAATAGACCTTGTTATTATAAAAAACTCTCAACGGCTGCCCACGGGTAGATGGCTCGGTAGGATGCTCGTTGTCGGCGGGATATCCCGGAGGCCTGATGGTATTAACATGTGAAATGACAGCAAGCACCCCCGGCGCATTACCGGCTGCCTTGCGGTCTATCGACTTTATGCTCCCCTTTGCGATTGTACTCGTAACGAGTACCGCATACACCAAACCCGGGAGCGGGTATTCTGCAGAATATCGTGCTGCTCCGGTGACTTTTAACCTGCTGTCTACCCTGTGCAGGGGTTCTCTTACTGATTGAGATATTTTTTCCATCTGCTGAGGTTTATGCTTTTATCAGGCCGGAAGCGATACTTAGCGCATGTCCGATACTGAGAGGTGCCAGCTTTAATTTGAATTCATTGTGCTCATAGGCTCTGGCGCCACGCATTGCCAGTGTGCCTGCTTCTTGGAATACACTTGCAGATATCTGCTTGCCAATAAGGAAGTTCTCCACTTCGGTGAGTCGCCATGGTTTATGTGCTACACCACCCATAGCGAGACTAGCCTTACGGATCGTAGTACCCTGAAGATCGAGTGCTGCGGCAACCGAAACAAGTGCAAATGCGTAAGAACTTCTGTCCCGTATCTTGAGATAATGAACATGCTTAAGGGGTGAAGCAGGAATACTTATTCCTGTTATCAGTTCGTTCCTGGCGATAACGGTATCCTGTTCAGGCTGGTTGCCGGGCAGCCTGTGAAATTCCTGAACAGGAATATTACGCTGCCCTTTTGGTCCCGACAGGTGTATCGTAGCATCCAGAGCCGTCAGCGCTACATTCATATCGCTGGGATTCACCGCGATGCAGTGCTCACTTGCACCAAAGATCGCATGCATTCTGTTAAAACCTTTCAGCGCGCCACAGCCGCTTCCGGGTATACGTTTATTGCAGGGCATGGATGTATCGTAGAAATAGGGGCAACGTGTACGCTGCAGTAAATTGCCTCCAACCGTCGCCATGTTTCGAAGTTGTGCCGAAGCACCTGCAAGCAATGCCTGCGACAGCAGGGGCAGGCCTTTGCGGATTTCCTTATGCTCTGCAAGGGTGCTGTTTAATGCCAGCGCACCTATGTTAAATCCCTGATTGTTTTTCGTTATGTCTTTGAGAGGGAGTCGATTGATGTCAACAAGCCGTTCTGGCCCTTCAACTCCGCGCTTCATAAGATCAAGGAGATTTGTTCCCCCGGCTACAAGCTTAGCTCCCGGATCCTTTACCAGTGCGTTGATCACCGAACGGGCTTCCGCGGGACGTACATATTGAAACTGCTTCATACCTTAGACCCTCCGTTTACTTCTTTAATTGCTGCAACAATATTTGGGTAGGCACCACAGCGACAGATATTTCCGCTCATAAACTCGCGTATCTCCTCGTCACTGTCTGCATGCCCCTCCTTAATGCAGGCAACTGCCGACATAATTTGACCGGGTGTGCAATAACCGCATTGCAAACCGTCATGCTTAATAAAGGCGGTCTGCATAGGATGTAGTTCAGCACCATCAGCCAGCCCCTCAATCGTCGTCACCTTCCGGCCGTCATTCATGACTGCCAGGGTCAGGCAAGAGTTGATGCGCTGACCATCAACATGAACAGTACAGGCTCCACACTGCCCATAATCGCAGCCCTTCTTTGTGCCCGTTAACTGAAGATGTTCACGAAGAAAATCAAGGAGTGTGACGCGAGGATCAACTTTCGCCTGATGCAAACTCCCATTCACTTCAATGCTAAACGGGATGTTTTCTATAGCAGATGCGAGCCGTTCGTCCCACTGCTCCTCCGCCGCTCTGAGAGCCACAGGCGGAGCCATTGCGGCGACCGTTATCAGTGTTGATTGTTTAAGGAAGTTGCGCCTTGAGGCTTTGCTTATTCTCTCTTTCGCCATTTGTCAGGAATTACATAAGTAATTACTAACCAATGAGGATATTGTTTTATGTCTTTCCCGAAAAGTAAGTATCAATTTCGCCTTCAGCGTTGTTAAGCTTCCGTATTACCCGGGCCGGGTTACCAACTGCGAGGGAGTCGTCCGGGATGTCTTTAACAACCACAGAACCCGCACCGATCACACAACGGTCGCCGATAGTTACACCCGGACAAATAGTAACATGCCCGCCGATCCAGCAACGTTCTCCAATGGTGACAGGGCTGCAATTTTCCCATTGATCCCGCTCATCAGCGTCTAATGGATGCTGTGCCGTATAGATATGCACCCCGGGAGCAATCAGTGTACGTGCACCAATCGTGACTTTGGCCCCGTCCAGAATAACCGCCCCGAAATTGATAAATACTTTATCTCCAGCATATATATGGTCTCCGTAATCGCAGTAGAAGGGAGGTTCCAGATGAATATTGCTGGCCGAGTTAGGACACAGTTCGTTCATGATGCCCTGAAATTTTTCTGTGTAGTACTCCGTTACGTTTAATTTATGTAAAAGACCCTTCACCCGTGTCCGAAGGTTGATCATCTCTTCACAGTGAGCATCATAAGGCTCGCCGTCAAACATTTTTTCCTTTTGTGTCTTCATAAAAATTTCAAATAGCGCCAGATGTAGTCACAACGGAAAACCAGGCGCCGGAAGCTCAAAGATATTAATAAACTTAAAGTCCATGAGCAAAGCAAATCGTAACTTCGACATGCACATGTGTATTAATTTACTCATAATGGGTATCACAAATTAACTCATAATTAAGATCAACGCACCGGGAAGCTTTTAAATGCTGTTAAAACGCATATATTTCTAAACAGTTGAATTGGTATAATAAATGCACATGGCACAGCATGAAAATGACGTTTCTCAATTTGTGTCTGGCAATGCTGGCTTTGTCGACAATATCCTGTCAAAAAAATCAGTTAACCGAATCATCAGAAGAGATCATTGGTGAAAAAGTATCTCCCGATGGTTTCGATTACAGCACCACCAAAAAAGTAACCTTTAATGTGCGCCTGCTTACAAGAACTGATCAACCTGTTAAGAATGTCCTTGTGTCAGTTTATAACCCTTCCAGCATCCAGGAAGGTGCGGAGCTTACCAAAGTACTCAGCGACGAAAACGGATACGTAAAAACAACATTAAACCTTCCGGCTTATCTCGACACTGTAGTCGTTGATCCGGCGTATATCGGACTTGCGAGAAACGTCAGCACTTATATAAGCGGAAACTCAATTACCGCCGTTATAGGAGGAGCAAACGGTGTCAGCGGAAACGTTGTTGCACAAACAGACAGTGAGCCATCGAAGACTTTAAAGTCGGCTCGCTTCAGTACTTCGTCGCAAAAAACAGCATACATCTACAACCCATCTGCCTTTGACGAGTTGGGCAGACCCGTTAACCGGGAAGAAGTAGATAAGACTATTGATATGGCGAAACTGATTCAACATCTGGGGAACACCATACCCGAAGGTGGTTCAGTTCCGAAACAGCATCCGCAGTACCTGAATACAGAAGCACCGGCAAATCTTACCATCACCAAGACCTCTGATGTCTGGATAACCCTGGTACACGAAGGAGCAGACTACCTGAACACATTGGGGTATTATACCTATCCAACCGGGCAGAAGCCAACATCTGCAGACCAAATCGACACCGTTAAGGTCATACTTCCTAACGCATCTTTAAAAGGAAGCCAGGGGATGGGCAACATGCTCATGGGCGACAAAGTAAAAATCGGAAGATTCAAGCCTGGAACGTCTGTGGGCTTTGTCCTGATACAAAATGCATATAATACAAGAGACAAGTCTATAAACTACAATGCGGCAAAGTTCTATACAGACGAACAGCTGAATCCTGAGGCCAGCAACAGTCTTAAAAGACATAACGTTCTTCTTAACGATGCCAGTCAGCGCGTATTTCTTGTAGGCTTTGAAGATATTAACCGCACCCCGGGTTCTCACAGTGACCAGGACTTTAACGATCTTGTTTTCTACGCACAATCCAATCCGGTAGACGCCATTTCTCCGATCGGAATTCCTTTCGTGGATGAAAAGGTTACTGATACCGATGGCGACGGCGTTCCTGATCTATATGATGAATATCCTGCGGATCCCACGCTTGCCTATAACAGGTATTATCCAAGCAAGTCTGTATGGGGCACAATTGCCTTCGAAGATATGTGGCCTGCAGAAGGAGACTATGACCTGAACGACCTTGTTATCAGTTACCAATACAAGTTTGCGATGAACGCTGCCAATAATGTTGTTTACATGAATGGCTCTTACAAGCCACTCGCCGCTGGTGCCAGTTTCAGTAACGGGTTTGGTGTACAACTCCCTCTCACACCGAATACAGTGAAAAACGTGAGTGGCCAGGTGCTTACCAGTAACTATATCAAGTTGTCAGCAAATGGAACTGAAAGCAACCAGTCTTCCGCGGTGATCGTACCGTTCGACTCCTTTAAAGGCTTGTTCGCCTCAAATCCCGGCTTCATAAATACCGTGCAGAACAGCGCCCTGGTTAAGAGCGACACCGCGCATATTACCATACACTTCAACTCACTTTTGCAGGAAGATTTTACCGCAAGAGCGCCTTTCAACCCTTTCCTGATCAGCAATCAGACAAGAGGCAGGGAAGTACACCTTGTCAATCAGCTACCTACCGATCTTGCAGAAAAGAGCTTGCTGTCGACACAGTCTGATAACTCGAATGTCCAGAAGAACAGGTACTATCTCACCAAAGAGAACAAGCCATTCGCACTTGACATCTTTGGTTCGTTCGACTACCCGGTTGAGAAAAAGGCGATATACGACGTATATACATATTTTTCACAATGGGCTTTGTCGGGTGGTCTGCAGTATGCCGATTGGTACTCTGATAAATCCGGTTATAGAAACAAGGACTTTATTTTTTCTAAATAACTTTTAATTTCCGGATAGTCTCCAGTTTTAAAACAAGACGACAAAGGAATTGCAGGACGCGATTCCTTTGTCGTTTCAACGCCAGCTACATCAACTTTTACTAATGCGGTCTTCCTGATTTCCTAAAACAAAATATTGCTTCCGGTCTTAATAATAAAAGCGATTGAGCTGATATTATAAGGGACAAAAAAATGAAGAAGACAACAATTGGCATCATAGGACTAGGCAAAATGGGCGGCAACATGGCTTTACAGGCCGTTGACAAGGGGTATCAGGTTATCGGTTACGACCTGAACAGCTACCAGGAGCTTCAAGATTATGGTGTCCGTCAGGTTCCCGACATGGATAGCTTTGTAGCAGAACTGGCTTCTCCCAGGATAGTGTTTATTTACGTACCCGCCGGGGCAGTCATCGACCGCATCATCGAACAGCTATCTACCAGGCTTCAGGAAAGCGATATCATCGTTGACGGAGGTAATTCCTATTGGGGAGATTCTGTTCGCAGGGCTAAAGAGCTGAAGGAACACAATATTGCATTTGTAGACTGTGGCACCAGCGGAGGCGTTGACGGAGCAAGAAACGGTGCATGCTTTATGGCAGGAGGCGAGCCGGATGCAATGGTTCATGTATCACCAATCTTGCAAGACCTGGCTGTGGACGATGGATATGTGCATACCGGTGGGCCCGGTTCCGGACATTACGTAAAGCTGGTTCACAACGGAATAGAGTTCGGAATGCTTCAGTCCATCGCCGAAGGAATGGACCTTTTGTCCAACTACCGGGAGGATCTAAACTTTTCTGAAATCCTAAAGACATGGAATCATGGTTCCGTTATTCGTTCCTGGCTGATCGAACTCATGGCAAAATCATATAACGAAAAACAGGGCTTTGAAAGCGTACCCTCCTATATAGAAGACACCGGCGAAGTTAACTGGCTTGTTGCCGACGCCATGCGCATGGAAGTACCGGTTCCGGTAATTGCACAATCCGTCATGCAGTTATTTGCCTCACGGAATTCAGACAGGATAGCGGATAAGGCGATAGCCATGATGCGTAATGGCTTTGGTGGGCATCCATTTGGTCCGGACGAAGTTATTCAGTACGAGCGTAAGTATGGCAAGCTTGAGAATATTGAAAGCAGCTACTTATATAAGAAAAAGTCAGAGCATTAAGCTCTGACCATCCTGTAGCAGTAGTCTGCCTTTATCCATTTTCCAGGAAACCGGGATATAGTGTCATACCACCATCAACATAGATCGTTGTTCCGGTAACATAGTCACTCTCATCAGAAGCCAGCCAGACCGCAGCTTTTGCTATGTCCTCTGGCTGTCCGATCCGCTTATAAGGTATGAGTTTTAGCAGTTCCGCCTTCTTCTCCTCATCTTTCCATACTTCATCATTGATGTCCGTAGCTATAGCTCCCGGGGAAATGCAGTTCACACGAACCTTTTTCTGCGCAACTTCCAAAGCCAGTGATTTCATCAGCATGGAGATGCCACCCTTCGAAGAGGCATAGTTCACGTGTCCCGCCCAGGGAATAACGTCGTGTACAGAACTGATGAAAATGATGTTTCCTTTAGCCCTGGCCTCATCGCCGACGTCCGGCTTCTGCTCAAAAAGCCTGATCGCTTCCCGTGCACATAAAAATTGTCCCGTCAGGTTTGTCTTGATGACTCCGTTCCATTCATCCAAAGTCATTTCCGAAAACGAACTATCTTTCTGGATTCCGGCATTATTTATTAAAACATCAATCGACCCATACTCCTTAACTGCCTTCTCATACATGCTCTTCACCTCATCTTCACTACTTACATCAGCCTGATGAATAAAACCATCGCCACCCGCTGTTTTGATCTTATCGAGTGTAAATTGCGCGCCCTCTTCATCATTGTGATAATTGACGACCACATTTGCGCCCTGCTGGCCGAATCCAATAGCGATCCCCTGACCTATACCGGAACTGGCACCGGTAACTAATATGATCCTCTTCTGTAGGTTATTCTTCATTATTCTGCTTTCTGGTTACAATAGTCAACAGTCGCTGAGTTTGAATGTTCGTTTATATAATAATTTCTTAGATTTAATCCTGACGTTTAGTCTGGAGCTGAAATAATAATGCGCCCCGATGTACTGATATTCATAGGAACGCCCCCGTAGTAAACGCATATATGATCGTATTCCTATCATAATAACTACCTAATCGTATACCTTGCCCACACCATTAGATTAAAGATGTGTTGTCCTTTTTTAAGATAAGACAATCCCATTCCCTGTTTATTTGTTCAACAAGGAACAAGTATGTCGACTATGAAAGATAACAGGAAGAAGTCAGGTGCCAGGGCGCCACTAGATCAGAAGACAGTCGTAATAGCTGGAGCATCCAGTGGAATCGGCAGAGCCGCTGCACTGGAGTTTGCGAAACGAGGGAGCAGTCTCATATTACTCGCCAGGAGGATAGATACGCTCCAGCTTGTGGCTGCAGAATGCCTAAAAGCCGGTGCTAAGCAGGCACTTGCCGTTCAAGCAGACGTAACTAAACCGGAGAACTTGCGGGATGCTGTGAAGATGGCACTCGAAGCTACAGGGAGGATAGACGTTTGGATCAATAATGCAGGAGGAGGTGCTGTAGGTACCTTCGAAGAGATACCACTGGAGGTTCATCATAAAGTTATAGAAACCAATCTTTTCGGTCATATCAACGGAACTTATCATGTACTTCCGGTATTTAAACAGCAAGGCTATGGCACCCTGGTTAATACTATCTCGGTGGGGGCATTCGCACCGGAGCCTTATGTTGTAGCATACTCGGCGAGCAAGTATGGACTACGAGGTTTCTCAGAGTCTTTGCGCTGTGAGCTGCTGCACTGGCCGGACATTCATGTATGCGATGTCTTTCCAGCCTATATCGACACTCCGGGTTTTCAGCACGCGGCGAATTACACCGGCAAAAAGATCAAGCCTGTTCCACCGGTTTTTGAAGCAAGGAGGGTAGCCAGAGCAATGGTCAGGCTTGCCAGGCATCCTAAAGATGCCGTAAATGTTGGTGAAACTGCCGGCCTGTATAAAGCTGCAAACGCTATTGCACCGGCACTTTTCAGACGTGTAGTAACCGGTATAATGGACAACTATTTCAGCAGAGCTAAGCCGGCGACTATCGGGACGGGCCACTTATTTAAATCTACAGAAAGTGGAACCGGAATCTCCGGCGGCTGGTTGAAGGAAACCAGTCCGGCAAAGAAGTCGTTGCTCTTGACTGCAGTTGCAGCAGGCTTAGGAGCGGGATTTCTACTCTTCAATAAACGATGAGATACCTGGATAATAATTTCATCCATTCATCATTATAAAAGACAATGCATAAAATACCTGAAGAAAATATCCTGGCAGGAGGCCTCGGGCTCATCAAAGAGGGGTTCCCATTCATCATGAACAGACGGATCAAATTCAAATCTGACATCTTTAAGATGAGCATACTTGGCTTCGATGTGATTTGTTTCGGAGGCGAAGATGCTGCAAGAACCTTTTATGACCCTGATAAATTCATCCGCAAAGGTGCTGTGCCGCCACCTATTCAGAAAACACTTACAGGAGAGCAAGCCATCCATACGACAGACGCCCAGGAGCACCATCACAGAAAGGCGATGTTCATGTCATTGTTGACAGACCCGAATATTGACAGGCTGCAGGATCTGGTGAGGGAAGAGCTGGAAAGAGCCTCTGTTATATGGCAACGTATTCCGAGGATCGTCCTGTTCCGCGAATCAGCGGAAGTCTTGTCAAAGGCAATCTGCAAATGGGCGGGTGTTCCTGTGAGCGATGAACAGGCGGTGCATGCAGCGCGGAGCTTTGTGACCATGGTTGACGCCTTCGGGTCCCTCGGGTCAAGGAACTTTCGAGGCAGAAAGGCGCGAAAAGATATGGAGCAGTGGATTTCCGGACTGATAAACGATGTCAGAAGCGGTAAGCTCCCTGTAGATAGGCAATCGGCCCTTTATGTTTGTGCTCATTACCGTGATATGAAAGGAAATCCTCTGGATTTAAAAATGGCCGCAATCGAGCTGCTTAACATTCTACGTCCAACAGTTGCCATCGCCTGGTATGTCACGTTTGCCGCGCTGGCACTTGAGCACTACCCCGATTGCAAAACTAAGATTGAACAGGGCGATGACAAATATATCATGCAGTTCATTAACGAGGTCAGGAGGTTTTACCCTTTCGCCCCGTTTATGGGAGCGAGAGTAAAGAAAGATTTTCAATGGCATCAACATCGTTTTGCCAAAGGCTCGCTCGTACTGCTCGATATGTACGGCACCAATCACGATCCCGGATTGTGGGATCATCCCTTCACTTTCGATCCTGATCGTTTCGATAACCGTATGGTCCGGCCATTCGATTTTCTTGCCCAGGGAGGAGGCGATCCGCGCAACGGGCACCGTTGTCCGGGTGAGCTGATTACCGTTCAAACACTCAGGACATTCCTCGTTTTCCTTACACGGGATGTGAGTTATCAGGTTCCGCAGCAGGATCTGTCCTACAGCCTTGCCAGAATGCCTACATTGCCGCGTTCAGGCTTTATCATGGAAAAAGTGCTTACCAAGTAACCAAACAAGAAGTATGTTTGATATCAAGATCATTAAAGAAGAAATATTATCGGATAAAAAGTATCCGCTTAAATTCTATACTTTTCAAAGAACAGGTAGCAAGGGAAAACTTCTGGAGAAGAAAAATGAGGTTTACTTCCGTCCTGACGCCGTTACTGTCCTGCTCGTGGACAGTGTGAACAGAAAATTCCTGCTCACCAGACAGTTCAGACTTCCCACATACCTGAACGGTAATGAGTCGGGCTATCTCGTAGAGGCTTGCGCCGGACTGATCGACGAAGGGGAATCACCCGAGGAAACCGCTTACCGGGAAGTCAAAGAAGAAACGGGATATCCTATCCATGATCTTAAGAAGGTCGCCAGCGTCTACACTTCTGCTGGTGGGATTACTGAATTCCAGCGCCTGTACATCGCCACTTACGATAGTAAAGGCGAGCATAGCGAAGGCGGCGGTATTGAAGAAGAGGGTGAAGATATAGAGCTGGTAGAGATGAGCTTCGATGAGGCGCGTGAAACCTTGCAGAGAGGGGAGTTTATCGATGCGAAGACTATCACGTTACTCCAGCATTACTTTCTTAACTATGAATGATAAGGCAAGATCTATATAAAGCGCACAACAAGCGATGTTACTGGCGTGATGAGTCCGACGGTGGTATTTGAAAGTCGGACTCATTACTGGCTTTACCTGCCGGAAAAGCAGCACGGTAGAGAAGATGGTTTTATCGATAGTACGTCCGTTTTAATGCAAAATTTTCCAAAATCAATAAGAATAGATGACGTTTTCGGCAAAAAAATCGTCATCTATTCTTCGCCGTTCTATCTTGCCTTTCTAAATTATAAGATCATGGCAAAAATAAACAGCAAAGGAATGGTAAGCGGAACGGCAGGTTCTGTAGTCTAACGTAACTACCGAGGCATGAACATTATCCAGGGAAAATCCAAAAAATTTAAACAAACCACTGAAAGCATCAAGGCTTCCACCGAGTTCGGCCTGTCAAGCTCGACGGCGGCCATAATCCGCTCGGCTTTTGAGCCGGCCTACCTTCACCGGGACGGAGAGGCGGCAGCCCGCTGTACGCAGCTGGTATATCGCAGTATTCGTAATAGCCTGACAGGCTTTAGGGGACACCGTGACCTGCATGACGGTGATCTGAGCTTTGTGAACGGGATGGAGTTTAACATCAAAAGCCAGCTTAGCGAGGTGTTTCAGGTTAGTCATCAGGTAAGCCGGGATGAGCGGGGTAAGATAGTGGTGTCGCTGGC